>Ga0209098_1002864_pt1 | contig 14825 bp, 15 predicted proteins | sample AD_JPNHW1_MetaG_FD_184429 | JGI IMG/M metagenome (GOLD analysis project Ga0209098, IMG submission 184429) | Active sludge microbial communities of municipal wastewater-treating anaerobic digesters from Japan - AD_JPNHW1_MetaG (SPAdes) (version 2) | ecosystem: Engineered > Bioreactor > Anaerobic... | reverse complement strand
ACTGGAAGTGATAGCACATGCCCCTGATTCACACCCTACTAATCGGTAGTATACATATCCACCAATCGCACCCACTATAACTCCTATTATGGTGAGTTTGTATTTGTTGAAAAAGGTTCTTATTTTTGAGTTCATTTTTGTATCAATTTTATAATGCAAAGATAATAAAAATTTCCATTGGAAAATAATTCCAATGGAAATTTATGTAAAAATAATTTAAATAATTGTAAATTAGATAAATAAAATTTTAAAAATCTGATTTATAAAGTTTAAAATAGTGAATTTTATACTTTTATCAGAAAGAATTTTGAAGAATTTGTGCCATTTTCTCCACAATTCTTAAAACAGGAACATTTTTCACGATTATAATTGATATACTTATTGGTCACATCCCTATTAACAACACTACGTTCAAGTGTACCCCTTGTACAAAGGGTGATAGGTATATATTATGGTATCTTTAATTCATTATTTTTAAAGGTTTCGGTTTGTTTTCATCATTTACAGCGGCAAAAGTAAATAGGGATTGAGCAACTTTTTCCTTTATATCGGAATGAATCCCTTCAACATACACTTCAACAAGAACCTCAAGCTTTACAGTTTTAACGCTTACAATTTTACCAACTATCTCAATAATTGATCCACAACAAACGGATTTATGAAATTTAATCTTATCAACAGATACTGTTACCATCTTATCTCTTTCATATCGAACAGCTGTAATGTATGCGACCTCATCCATCCATTTCATTATATTTCCACCAAAAAGGGAATCCTGAGTGTTTAAAGTAGAAGGAAATATTACCCTAGTTTGTTTTGTTTCAGCATTTTGAATTCTATTTTTCATATATAGTAATTTTTTTTGCAAAATTAAGAAAAATTTTGATTTAAATGAACAAATGTTCAATATATTTGCAGTGATCAAATGTTCAATTAAAATTAAAAAACTTTATTATGAAAATAGCTATTACTTCTCAAGGAAGTCAATTAGATTCAATAATCGATCAACGTTTTGGTCGTTGCAGTTATTTTGTCATATATGATACAGAAAAGCAAACATCAGAATTTTTACAAAATCCAAATAAATTAATTGAAGAAGGAGCCGGTCCTGCTTCTGTTCAATTTTTAGCAAATCAGGATGTTGAAAAAGTTGTATCAGGCGAATTTGGAGTAAAAATAAAACCATTAATGGATCAATTGAAAATGGGAATGATTATTATTAAAGAGCCAAATTCAATAGAAAAAATTATTAGAGTGTTAAACACTAAAGAATATTGATCATTATTAATTAATTAAAAAGGAGGTAAAAATGCCTAATTTAAATCACAAAGGTCCTAATAATGGAGGCCCTAGATCAGGTAGAGGATTGGGAAGATGTGCCCAATCTAATTCAGAAAAGCCACTCTTTAATAGATTCGGATGTGGAATGAATCTACAAAAACGATTCAGATGCAGAAATCGGTTTAATCAATTTCAAAATGATTAGTATAGAATTATGACCGAATTCAAAAATCTAAAAATTGCTATAGCTAGTGGGAAAGGTGGTACAGGAAAAACGATCTTTTCCACTAACTTATTTTACACTTTAAGATACCTCAAACAAGAGGTAACCTTGGTTGATTGTGATGCAGAGGAACCAAATGATCTTCTTTTTTTTGAAACGAAAGAGTTGGAAATATTTGATGTGATTCAAAGTATCCCAATTATTGATCCGACCATCTGTACATTTTGTTCAAAGTGTCATGATATCTGTAATTATCATGCCATTATATCCATTCCAAAATTCAAACTAATCCAGGTTGTTGATGAATTGTGCCATAGTTGTGGTGCTTGTTTATACGCTTGTGAGGATAATGCTATACATGAAAAAGAATCTGTAATCGGGCAAATAAAAACGGTTCAACTTACGGATGATTTAACCATAATAGAGGCAAAAAGTTTAGTTGGATTATACTCACCAGTTCCAGTTATAAAATCAGCATTAAAAATTGCGGGTAATGAGGGAGTCATTATCTATGATTCACCGCCCGGATGCTCCTGTTCATTCATTCAGACTGTTGAACCGGCAGATTTTGTGATTTTAGTTACCGAACCTACTCTATTTGGATTAAGTGATTTAAAACAAACGGTTGAAACCCTTCGAATATTGAAGAAAAATTTTGGAGTGGTCATTAATAGGATGAGTGATGATTATCTCATTCATAAGTATTTAGAAGAGGAGTCTATACCTTTACTTTCGGAGATTCCATTCAAAAAAGAGATCGCAGAAGAATATTCAAAAGGGAATCTCTATATCAAAACATATCCAGAATGGGAAATCGAATTTTTAAAAATATTCTCTGAAATCAATAAAAAATATGGAAATAGCAATCATTAGCGGAAAAGGAGGAACGGGTAAAAGCAGCATAAGTGCAGCATTTGCAACCATTGATCAAAACATTTTAGTAGCAGATTGTGATGTTGATGCAGCCAATTTATATATTGTTTTTGAACCATCTATTGAAGAAGAATTGGTATATATAAGTGGTCAAAAAGCAGAAATTGACAGTAGGAAATGTCGAAACTGTGGATATTGCATCACGTTCTGCAGATTTGAAGCCATAAAGTATAAGGATAGTAGAACATTTATTATAGAGACATCTTGTGATGGCTGTAAACTATGCAGCTATGTATGTCCGGAAAAAGCGATCATCATATCTGATTGCGATGATAGCAGGATATACTCTGGCCATTATAGAAATGGTAAAATGGTTTATGGTCGATTAGCCCCCGGAGAAGAAAACTCTGGGAAACTTGTTGGGATGGTCAGAGAAAAGGCTAAGAAAATGGCAGAAGAAAATCAAATCGAGACAATCATTATAGATGGCCCTCCCGGAATTGGATGTCCCGTTATTTCAACGATAACCGGAGTCAATCAAGTTCTTATCGTCACAGAACCAACAGTTTCAGGGTTACACGACTTAATCAGGACGATTGAATTAACAGAAAAATTTAATTTTAAACCTTGGGTCTTGATTAATAAATTTGATCTCAATATCAATATGAGTAATAGAATTGAGGAATATTGCTTAGAAAACTCCATTAGATTTGCAGGGAAAATTGAATTTAATGAAATTTTTATTAAAGCATTATCACAACGCAAGAGTATCATTGAATGGGATAGGAATTTGGAAATATCACAAAAAATTATTAAAATTTACCACCTTATTACAAAAAACGAGACATAATTTACTATTTTTGAATCATTAGAATATCAACCAATAAACAAAAAATAGCATAGGAACATGGATCTAAAATGAATGAATGCAAACTTTTTGAAATATTGAGGGAACAAATAAATGAGCTATGACACATTTAAGGAAAGACAACTGATTGGTAATTAGAATGACAAAAAATCTTAAAAACATTGTTTCAATGTCATTAGTGCTCATTTTTATGACACCCATGACCATTAAGCTTTTAGATGGCTTTTTTCACCATCATGACCACTTTCATTGTACAGCTAAGGATGAAAAACATTTTCACGAATATCATGAAAAATGTCCGATCTTAAATTTTGAGCTTTCATTTTTTTCAGTTGAAAAGCATATACAAAATACACAAAAACACTGTTACCAAGTAGAATTAAATAATAATTACGATTTTGTATATTGTTGTAATAATTCAAAGTATTCATTTTTATTACGAGCACCACCATTTTTACAGGTAAAATAATTACATCTTAAATGATTTAATAAACTTATTGTAAATTTAAAATCGTAATAAAATGAAGAAAATCGTTTTAATTTTCTTTGTGTTGTTTCTTTTTATAAAAGTAAACGCTCAAAATCAAATAAAAGGTAAGGTGACAGATATAAATAATGAACCTTTGATTGGTGCATCGGTTTCTTTGCCTGAACTCAATAAGGGCACAATAACTAATCAAGCAGGAGAATATTTGATTAGTAATATTCCAAACGGAAAAATAAAAATTCAATTTTCATTTGTAGGATACAATACCGAAATTAAAACAATTAATATTTCACAAACTGAAAATAAAATAGATGTTTTGTTGTCAATAGCGATTATTCAATCGCAGGAAGTAGTGATTACAGGTGGTTATGTAAGTTCTCAACATGAAAATACTGTAAAAATTGATGTGTTGAAAAGCAAGGATATTGCTTTATCAGGAACCACAAATTTTATGGAATCATTGACAAAAGTACCGGGTGTTGATATGATAGCCAAAGGACAAGGTGTTTCAAAACCAGTAATACGCGGTCTCTCAATGAATGACGTTTTAGTTATGAATAATGGTGTACGAATTGAAAACTATCAATTCAGTGAAAACCACCCATTAGGTATAGATGATAACGATGTGGAGAGGGTTGAAATTATTAAGGGACCTGCTTCTTTGCTATATGGTTCGGATGCAATAGGTGGAGTTATAAATTTCATAAAAGAAAAACCTGCACCTGTGGGCAAAATACTTGGAGACTACCGTATGCAATTACATTCTAATACACTTGGAATGAACAATAGTATCGGACTGAAAGGAGCTTCTAAAAATTTTTTTGGCGGATTTCGTTTTGGAATTAAAACCCATAAGGATTATTTACAAGGTGGTGGTGATTATGTCCCAAATTCTCGGTTCAACGTAATGACATTCAATGCCAATACGGGATATTCAGGAAAGATTGGAACTTTTAAACTTTTCTACGACTATTTTAAACAAGACTTAGGAATGACTGTACCTGCTGTAGAACCATTATTAACAGAGCAAGGACGAGAAAATGAAATTTGGTTTCAGGATTTGAAGCATCAATTGCTTTCATCTCAAAATAGCCTTTATTTAGGCAAATTCAAATGGGATATTAATTTAGGCTATCAAAATGCATTGAGAAAACTTCAAACAACACTTGATGTCCCTTTTGTTGAAATGAATTTAAATACCATTACCTATGAATCTAAATTGTATTTACCTTCCAACGATAAGTCGGAATATATTATTGGATTACAAGGAATGACGCAAAATAATAGAAACCTGAACAATCGTGCTTCTCAATTTTTGCCTGATGCTAATATAAATAACATTGGTTTTTTAGGATTGGCACAATATACTTTTTTCAAAAAACTAAAATTACAGGGTGGCTTGAGATTCGATATGTATAAAACTGAAACTTTTGCATTGGGAATAGAAGGGACAAACGGTTATCATGCACCAGTAAATAAGGAATTTTCAAACTTTAATGGGTCAATTGGTACGACTTATAGTGTTAATAAAAAAATAATGTTTAGGGCTAATTTTGCAAAAGGCTACCGTGTTCCAAATTTATCCGAACTTACATCAATTGGAATGCATGGAAACAGATATGAGATTGGGAATGAAAATTTATCTCCGGAAAATTCATATGAAACAGATGTTAGTATGCATTATCATGGTGAATTTTTATCCTTTGATTTGGCCGGTTTTTATAATCTAGTTAATGATTATATTTTTATTTCACCAACCGCAGATACAACATCAACTGGTGTAGGTATTTATCGTTTCTCACAAACAAATGCAACTCTTTACGGTGGGGAAGCAGGAATTCATTTTCATCCTAAATCATTGCCATGGTTGCATATAGAAGGAACTTATTCCTCGGTAATTGGCAAACAAGAAAATGGTAATTATTTGCCATTTATACCTGCTCAAAAATTCCGTTATGAAATTAGAGCAGAATGTGAGAAAATCGGATTTTTGAAGAAACCTTCAATAAAACTTTCCGCACTAACTGCATTAAAACAAGACAATCCATCTCCATATGAGACAGCAACAAATGGATATACACTTATAAATTTTAGTGTTAATGTTGACTTTCATGTATCTAAGCAAATTTTTAATTTGGGTATATCTGTAAACAATGTTTTCGATACGCAATATTTTGACCATCTTTCTACATTACAACCGTTGAATTATTATAATCAAGGAAGAAATATTAGTGTATCTTTAAAGATACCGTTTGGGATATTATAAACAGTTTAAAATGAAATTAGTAGAAAAACAGTCCCATATCATCATAGGGATAAACTGAATTTTCTCAATATAAAAAAGGCAATTTAAACTTTACAACATTCAGCCCATTTCATCTAAGGATGGATTGGGCTTTTTGTTTTAAGAAAATAGGAAATATATTTTATATTATCTTTTGTATTTTTGTAAATCAATTAAATGAACCTCAAGAATATCTAAAAGTGGACAATAAATACAATAATGTATGAATATGCAACCTTTTTGAAAAATTGAAGGAAACATTTAAATAAGCTAGCAACAATGCAAATTAAAAATCATGACGAAAAACTCAAAATTTCTATTTATCTTTATTTCGTTCTTAATAATATCCTATCAGTTTTCGTTCGGACAAGAAAATAAAAATTATTCAGTTTCAGGAAAAATAAAGGATTTGACCAATAAACAACCAATTGAATTTGCATCTGTAGCTATTTACAAAACACCTGACACAGTTTTAGTAACTGGTACAATTACAAACGCTAAGGGCGAATTTGTTTTGAAAAACTTATCATCTGGTAAGTTTATTATTAAGTCAAGTTTTATGGGATATCACAGTGTTATAAAGAATGTCGAAATTGTTAAATCTTCCCTCATTTTATCTGAACCCATTTATTTGACAAAATCTGCATTATCACTCAACGAAGTTCAGGTAACAACTACGCGAAATGAAAAACAAATTACTATTGAAATGACTAAAATCAACGTAGCACAAAATATTTCTTCTGTTTCCGGCAATATTATTGAAGTCTTAAAAAGCCAATCATCAGTCAGTATTGATGGAGAAAACAATATTTATCTTCGTGGAAATAAAAATATTCTTATTCTCATTGATGGAGTTCCTACTACAGTATCTGCCTTAAATTTAATACCTGCATCCAATGTTGAGAATATTGAAATTATTACAAATCCGGATGCAAAGTATGATGCAGAAGGCACAGGTGGCATTATTAACATAGTGACAAAAAGACAAAATATTTCTGGAATAAGTGGAGCTGCTTCTTTAAACTATGGTATTTACAATAGAATTAATGGTGGGTTAAGTCTTAACTATTCTAAAGGAATTTGGGATATTGGAATAAATTATAATGGTAAGTACGAAAAATCTGATATTCAAAGTTATTTGACTCGGGAATTGTACACTCAGAATATCTTTGTTGACCAAGAAATTAAATCAACCCAAAGAAACCCAACTCACACATTATCATTGCTATTAAATGCAAAACCTACTAAAAAGGACATTTTTTCTTTTGGTTTTAAATACATGTCTCCAAATTTGAATACTATTCAAACTATTACAGGTCAACAAATCAATGATCTATTGCCAGCGATCTATTTTAATAGAAAAAACGATATTACTTTTTCGAGAAAAACAATTGAAAGCACACTTTCCTACAAAAAAATATTTGAGAAAAACAAGAATGAATTGTCTTTTGATGCTTCATTTTCACGAACGAAAGGTTCAAGACCCGCTGAATATTATATTGAAAACATACTGTTACAAAAATCTTCTGGCGGTGGAACACCAACTAATGTGACTATTCAGGTTGATTATCTTAAATCTTTATTCAAAACTGGCAAAATTGAATTTGGCTTAAAAGGATTTTCAAGATGGAATAATTTCATTTATTATTTTCACGATTTAGATACAAACTCAAATCAATGGAACTTAAACCCTGCTTTTAGTAATAATTTGGAACATCATGAATATATTTACTCTTCATACCTGATGTATTCTGACAGTTTATTTAAAAAAGTATATTATAAAATTGGGGCAAGAGTAGAATATAATACTTCAGAAATAATTCAAAAATCTATAAATTACAGAGGTTATAAGGAATATGTATTTCCTTTTCCTTATTTACTCATAAAGTATAATATAAATAAAAATAAAAATGTTGCTTTAAGTGTAAATCGAAGAATAACACGCCCAACCTATCCTCAGATAAATCCATTTATAAATGTAATTGATCAAATGACTTATGAAACTGGAAATAAAAGTCTAAAACCTGAAATTCTTGATAAAATGGAATTCAACTATTCTTTTATAAAAGAAAAATTTCAGTTTAAAACTAACATTTTTTATAGCCTTACTAAAGATTTTATAACTCAAATATCTATGTTGTCTGTACCTGACAAGTTAATTCTTACCTACGTTAATGGAGACAGACAACACAAAATCGGAAGCGATTTTGACATAACGTATAAACTCGTCAAATACCTTTCTATTAATCCGGGTGTTTCAATTTTTTACACTAAATCAATTGGTCAATTCAATGAAATTGATTTGAGTACAAATAATCTTGCTTGGACTGGTAATATAAAAATCATAATTAAACCTGAAAAGAAAACAGAAATTCAACTATTTTTAAATTATAATTCTCCCATTGAATTGCCTCAGTTCTATTTAAGTGAGATTTACTATGCAGATATTTCCGTAAAACGAACCTTTTTTGATAATAAGTTGTCCGTTAGCTTAACCTTGACAGACATATTCAACACACGTAATTGGGAGATAAATTCAGACAACGCTATTTATAAACTTGTTAATTACAGCAAAAGTGAAACCCGTATTTTATGGATAGGATTAACTTATAATTTTAACTCCTTTAAAGCGGGTAAATCTCAGAAAAACGGAGATAGTGAAAGTGATGGGGGAATATTCAAACTTGGACAATAATAAATGGAAGTTGTTCTTATTTCAAACAATTTGTTTTTGTTGACATAAAATCGAAATAACCATTACAAAAAAAATAAATTCCATTGGATTATAATTTCAATGGAATTTAAATAAAATAAATTTGTAAAGTACTAATATATAACGAAATATAATTTCATTATGGGGTGCAAACGAACCTTATTAGGTAAATTTTGTTTTTAAACCAAGTCAAGACCCATTTTTAGATCATTGATGATATCATTTACGCTTTCAATACCTACTGAAAAGCGAACAAGATCATCCGTAATTCCTGCTTTTTGTTTACCTTCTTTTGAGACTTTTGAGTGTGTCATCGAAGCAGGATGTTGAATAAGTGTTTCAACACCTCCTAGAGAAACAGCTAGCATAGCAAGATGAACATTATCCATCAATTTTTTTGCAGCTTCATAACCACCGGTTAATCCAAAACTAATCATACTTCCCGGCCCTTTCATTTGTTTCAATCCAAGTTCATATTGTGGATGTGATTTTAAACCAGGATATTTAATCCAAGCAACTTTTGGGTGATTTTCCAAAAATTCAGCAACTTTTTGTGCATTTTTAGTAGCTCTGTCGATTCTAATTGACAATGTTTTAACACCTCTCAAAACCATATAAGCTTGATGAGGATCCATATTGCAGCCCAGATTTACCATCATACCCCTTAAAATTTTATAGACAGCAGGGTCTTTAGCAACAACAACACCAGCAACGATATCAGCATGTCCGTTGATAGATTTGGTCATGGAATGCATAACAATATCAGCTCCCATTGTTAAGGGTTGTTGAGAATAGGGACTACAAAATGTATTATCCACTGCAAGTAGAGCTCCATGTTTATGGGCGATATCTGCACATGCATGAATATCAGCAATATCCATAGTAGGATTGGCAGGAGTTTCAATATATAGAAGTTTTGTGTTAGGACGAAATGCAGCTTCAATAGCATTTAAGTCTGTTGTGTCAATAAAACTACTTTCTACACCATATTTTGGGTAATGGTTTTCTAAAATAGCACGACTAGGTCCATAAACTGCTTCAGTTGATATAACATGATCACCGCTACCTAAAATACCTTGATAAATTACGTTAACAGCAGCCATCCCTGATGAAACTGCGATGCCTCTGTATCCTTTTTCTAATGCCGCAATTTGCCTTTCTAGTGCATCAATTGTTGGATTTCCTATACGAGTATAGATATATCCATCACTTTCACCGGCAAAACATTTTGCCCCGTGTTCTGCACTTTCAAATGCAAATGTTGAACTTTGATAAATCGGAACTGCTGCAGCTCCAAAAGCTTCTTTAATCTCGCCACCATGTACTAATAAAGTGTCGAATTCTGAATGTAAATGATCCATTGTTTTTAGTTAAAATTCTGATATTAATATATTTGCCATTTTTTCAAATTCATCAACAACAATTTTGTCGTTTTGATTGAAAATGGATAATCCTTTTTCTGCCATTTCGCCGACCGCCATAACCAGTGGGATTTGTCCTAGTAATTTTGTGTGGAATTCTTCGGCTAACATTTTTCCTCCATCTTTACCAAAAATGTAGTATTTTTCATCAGGATGAGGTGCAGGGGAGAACCAGGACATATTTTCCACGATTCCCAAAACAGGAACATTGATATGTGGATCTTCAAACATAGAAGCAGCCTTACGGGCATCGTTAACAGCTATCTCTTGAGGTGTGGTTACTATAATGGCACCTGAGAGGTTCAGTTTTTGTATGGCTGTCAACTGAATATCACCTGTTCCCGGAGGGAAGTCGATGATCATATAGTCGATTTCTCCCCATTCAGTGTTTTCCAAAAGTTGGGTAATAGCATTTGAGGCCATAGGACCTCTCCAGATCAAGGGTTGTTCTTTAGAAACAAAGAAGCCGATAGAGATCATTTTAATTCCATATTTTTCAACAGGGAAAAACACCTCTTTTTCACCAATTTGGGTCACTTCCGGTTGAATATCTTCAACGCCCATCATTTTCGGAATAGAAGGGCCATATAAATCAGCATCCACTAAGGCTACTTTGAGCCCTTGGCGTGCTAAGGAAATCGCTAAATTGACAGAAACGGTAGATTTTCCAACGCCCCCTTTACCGGAAGCTACAATTACAACGTGTTTTACGTTATCGAGTTTAATTTTTGGGTTTAATAAGTCCATATATATATCATTTTTTAGTGTTGACAACTATGTTCTTGATCTCCATTCTCATGGTGATGTTGGCATGAAGAGCCACTATCCTGAACAGATCCTGCAAGATAAAGTTTTACTACCTCTGTAGCATCTCCATCACATCCTCTGATCACATCAATACCGGAATAATTTAGAACATTAATGGCGCCCTCACCAATTCCACCGGCTAACATCAGCGATACCCCTTTGGAAGCTAGTACAGATGCAATATTTGATTTACAACCACAGCCTTGTGGCGAATCCATTTTTTCTACTTGTTCAATTTCTTGATTTGCAATAGAATATACATTATAGAATGCACAATGCCCAAAATGGGAATCTATTTCGTTACTTGAAGTAACTGGTACTGCAATTTTCATAATATTTTAATTTTACAGTTTATATTGATTTGTTAATTTTGAAATAATTTCTTGAATAGTTATATTATCATCCTGATAAACAATAATTTGTATATGATGACTGTCTAAAAGAGGTTTGATCTTTATACCAAAATCACCGGCAATCACTTTGGATACCTTTTTGGAGGCCATAAGAGCAGCAACTTTCTGCCCTACTTCAAAATCTGCATCTTTATAAGGATTCGGAAAAAATTCTACACCTCCGGAATCGGTATCAAAAAATACAAAACTGGTACATCGGGCAAAACGTTGATCAATCCCCGAATCAAATCGTAAACCGGTTGAAGCGATCGCTATTTTCATTTTATTTTTCCTTTCCTTCTGCATTGAATAGTGAAATCTGAATCAGGTTCCTGCTCATTTTTATATTTACGAATCTTTCTACATCCACAAATGGGACACATTTCCGGTTCCAATTCTTTGTTTAGATTATCAAAAACTGATGGGCAGGAAGAGCATTGGTACCAATCACTGTCAAAATAGATTTTACCTCCTTCAATACTTATTTGAGCCCCTTCCACTAGCGCTTTTGCCATTTTTTGTCGAGCAATGGCGTAAATTCTGGTAAAAGTGGGGCGCGAAATGTTCATGATTGCTGCTGCTTCACAATGATTCAATTTGTCATAATCGCACATTTTAAGGGCTTCATACTCTTCAAATTGTAATGTAATAATATCCGATTTCTCTAGCTCTTCAGAAATCCCATAAGGTTTAAACCCTTTGATTTTAGGAGGGGATGATATTTTCCGGGGTACTAATTTTCGTGGTGACATAAAGTAAACATTTGTTCGCTGCAAAGATAATGAACATATGCTTAAAATGCAAGAAAAAAATTATTTTATTTTAAATTCAGTTCTTCGATTTAACCGATGTGCAATCTCTCGCTCCTCTTTATCTTTTAATGAATAAATATAGGTTTCAGTTAATTGTTCTCCTACTTTTAAAAAAGGGTATTGTTTATGTATTTCTTGGGTAACAACGATTGGATCACCCTCCCCGTACCCATTTGTTTCAATTCTGGAGGAATCAATTCCTGCATCTTCTAATCGATATTTGATATCACGAGCCCATTTTGTTGATCTTATCAATTTTTTTTTGCCCTTTGCGCTTTACCTTATGGAACGCAGATGACGCGGATTTTCAAACACGGATTTACACGGATTCTTTTTGGTTCACTAAGATTCACGAAGTTTTCACAAAGTTAAAGAAGAACTACTTTGAGAAACTTTTTTTACTTCTTTTAACTTTGAGTTCCAAAAAAGCCGCGAATGCGCTAATAATTGGTAAATAAAAATCCGTTTAAATCCGTAATGCGAAGCACCCGCGTCATCTGCGTCTCATAATTTATACTTAAATTCAAAATAACCTTTTTACAAAAATTAAGTCAACAATTAATAGTAATGAAAACAAATATGACATCAAATATTTCACCCAAATGGCAGTTCGATAACTCCTATCTGACCCTGCCGCCCGCTTTTTATAGCTTTCAACAACCTTCCATGGTGAATTCACCGCAGATGGTTCTTTTCAATACACCATTGGCAAAATCATTGGGATTAGAGTTTCTGAACTCTCAAATAGATCAAACTACCCTGGAACTATCCGGAAATATTACTCCCGAAGGGGCTCAGCCTATAGCCCAGGCTTATGCAGGCCATCAGTATGGACATTTTACCATGTTGGGTGACGGAAGGACCATTTTATTGGGAGAACAAATCACCCCAACCGGCGAAAGATTCGATATTCAACTGAAAGGGTCCGGAAAAACACCCTATTCCCGAAGAGGAGATGGAAAAGCTACCCTTCGGGCGATGTTAAGAGAGTATCTTTTAAGTGAAGCTATGGTTCATCTAAACATTCCCACTTCCCGCTCTTTAGCTGTAGTTGCATCTCAGGATGAGGTTTGGAGAGAAGAGGTGCACCAAGGGGCTATTCTGACCCGTGTGATGAAAAGCCATATCCGGATTGGAACTTTTGAGTATGCGGCTCACTATGGCACACGACCAGATCTGGAAAAGTTAACTTATTATGTTATTCAAAGGCACTATCCGGAAATTTTAGATGCTGAAAATCCACCTTTGGAACTCCTCAAAGCGGTTGCCATTAAACAAATTGATTTAATTCTGGATTGGATGCGCGTTGGATTTATTCATGGTGTCATGAATACCGATAATACCAGCATCTCCGGTGAAACTTTTGATTATGGTCCTTGTGCTTTTATGAATAACTACAATCCAAGAACCGTATACAGTTCTATCGATCATTATGGACGTTATGCTTTTCAAAATCAATCTGCTATCATTTTCTGGAACCTTTCTATTTTGGCTGACGCATTACAACCACTCATTCATAAAGATGCTTACAAAAGTGAGGTGATGATTAAAGAATTGTTTCATACATTACAAGCGGAATATTATGACAAAAGGTACCTTATGATGTTTAAAAAAATCGGTATTGTTTCACCTCGAAAAGAAGATAACGCTTTGATCGATAATCTGATGCAATGGATGTATGATCATAAAGCAGATTATACCAATACTTTTTCTGCTTTATTAAACCCGGATCAGTTTCCAACCCACCCAATTCATTCTGAGTCTGGACAATCATGGGTCGCACAATGGAGAAGTATCGTTAATAATCAAGATGGGGGATTTGAGGCTGCAAAAGGATTAATGGAAACCCAAAATCCTTTCTATATACCAAGAAATCAAATCGTTGAGCAAGTGTTAGATCAGGCTGTGAAAGGTGATTTAAGCGATTTGGAATTATGGTTACAGATACTTAAAAACCCTTATCAATTACAAGAGGTTGACATCCGTTATCTGTTCGGTATTGAGGATTTTCGCACCGAGTACAAAACCTATTGCGGAACCTAAAATTTAATCATCCTCGTTCTATTTTTTTTATTAGCCACGAATAACACGAATTATTATTTGATAATTATTTTTAAATAAATAAAAAATGGATTATATTTAATTTCATATTATCATATTAGCTTATTATCACATTATCTCATTCGCTTATTACCAGGTCTCGCTTCCTTTTTCTTTTTGGCTTCAAAAAAGGCCCTTTTCTTTTCAATTTTCTCTTTTTCTGCGATCCTCTTTTCCGCCGTAGTCATTGGAGCATCTGTCTGAGGAAATGGATGATCTTTGATCACATCAATTTTTAGACGGATCAGCTTCTCAATATCTTTGATGTAGCTGTTTTCTTCAGGTTCACAGATAGAGATTGAATTCCCCTCATCACCGGCACGACCGGATCTCCCAATGCGGTGTACGTATGTTTCTGAGATGTTTGGAATGTCAAAGTTGATCACAAACTTGAGCTTGTCAATGTCAATTCCCCTTGCTGCAATATCTGTAGCAACCAACACCTGTATCTCCCCATCTTTGAACTGAGAAAGTGCTTTTTGTCGTTGATTTTGCGCCTTATCTCCATGTATAGCGGCACAATCGATCTTCTTAGATTTCAAATAAGTGACAATCTTGTCGGCT
>Ga0209098_1002859_pt1 | contig 14838 bp, 10 predicted proteins | sample AD_JPNHW1_MetaG_FD_184429 | JGI IMG/M metagenome (GOLD analysis project Ga0209098, IMG submission 184429) | Active sludge microbial communities of municipal wastewater-treating anaerobic digesters from Japan - AD_JPNHW1_MetaG (SPAdes) (version 2) | ecosystem: Engineered > Bioreactor > Anaerobic... | reverse complement strand
CATGTGAAAAGCCAAATCGTCGGAAATAGCCAGCAAATCACGTCGCAGGTAACCATCTTCATCAATATTTCCGATGATGTACTCTGCAATTTTTTCTTCGTCTTCATTCAAATTTGTCAGTCCGAGTTGCTCAATAAGCGAATCGTGGAAACTTAACCCTGAGGAATAGGGCATTTCAACCTGTTTATCGTCTTTCGAGTAATTATTGGCGTTTAGCCTGTAATTTGGAATATCTTCCTCGTTCAGGTAGTCTTCCAACGAGAATTCGTCGTTTTGTGGCGAATCTTCCGAAGACGAATCCGTATCATCATAACTTTCGTTAGAATCATCATTTTCAATCAATTCCAGAATCGGATTTTCCTCAAGCTCACTTTTAATGCGTTGTTCAAGTTGAATCGTAGGAATCTCGAGCAGCTTAATAACCTGTATTTGCTGCGGCGAGAGCTTTTGAAGTAGCTTTTGTTGTAAACTGAGTTTCTGATCTGCCATTTCGATTCAACTTTGCCCAAAATTAAGATTTTTAATCGAAACCCGAATGTTACAGAATAAAAAGGATACGGTAAGGGCGTCTTACTTTTGTTTAAGAACCTTTACTGTACATCAAAATCGAAATAAGCATAGCCGTTTTTCTGAATTAGCTTTTGAGCTGCTATTGTTTCATCGATATCATTGATTTTGTATTGGTCAATAGTTTACCCGTCTTGATATGAACGATTCCCTTATGATCTGTCGGATCAAAATACCAACCTAAGCTTTGGCTGTCAAAGCTGGTTTTGTCCTTCACTTTCCTGAGTTTTGTCCCATTCAGCACGATTGACTTTGGAAGTTTATTCGTGAAAATGTCCAGTAAATAAGTGCGTTCCTTTAGCCTTCCGGCAAAATTGCCCTGTGCTGCATTAATCGTTATTTGCCAAGGCTGCTTCTCATTTTCAGGCGTTGAAACCTCAAATTTAGTGGTGGCATAAACTTTTTCACGGTGCTGGCGGGTTAAACCATCGTCTTCGTACATCGTATATTCCGACCTTCCTTCAGGAAAAATATTGACAGTCAGCGTATCGGTTGGCCGTTCCCAGTTGTACATCATGGGCTGGTTCATGGGTATAATTGCTCCTGAACGTACAAACAACGGGAGCTTTTCGAGCGGGGCCAAATAGCCCATCAAAGTAGTGTTTCCTGAGTAAACAGTTCCATCCCAGAAATCGATCCATTTTCCTTTGGGCAGGTAAATACTGTCGCGTTTGGCTTCCGATTTGTAAACAGGCGCAACCAACAAATCTTTGCCCAGCAAAAATTCGTATTTGGTGGCAGTCCCCCAGGTTGCCGGATCGTCTGGATATTCCAGCACCAGACCCCGAACAGCCGGAGTTCCGGTTTGATACGCCTCGTTACAAAGGGTGTACATGTATGGAGTCAGTTGCTGTTTGAGCATTAGGAATTTGCGGTTGATGCTGGTAAACGGCTCGCCAAACAACCAGGGCTGTTTATCTTTTATGCCGTTTTTGTTGTTGGTTGCCCAACCCGACATGCTCATGAAAACCGGGGTGAAACATTTCCATTGCAAGTCGCGGACATAAGTTGAGTCGCTGCCTCCGAAAATACCGTCAACATCGCCGGTGGCGCAGTTTTGTGCCGAGAGTCCCGAGCCAATCACGGTTGGAATGTGCCATTTGATGTAGTGCCAGCTACCAGCTTGATCGCCGGTCCAAAGCACAGCATTGCGGTGCGAACCGGTCCAGCCGCAAACCTGCCACACAAAGCCGCGCGCATCGCTGTTTTTCTCGATTCCCTCGTAAGCAGTTTTGGCGCCATCGATGGCAAACTTGAATCCCGGGCCAACCCAGGCAACATCCAGTTTGCAAAGCCGGGAGCCATATTCGCCTACCTCTCTGGCAATTTTCTCCACCCCATTTTCGGTCCAGAGGCCGGTGTAGAAGCCACGTTTGTGCAATTCGCGCACAACAACATCCAAATCGGTGTAGCCGCAGCCATAGCCGTCGTTGGGTAAAATCCAGCCGGTGGGCATCTTATTTTCGATGTATTTGTCGGCAATCAGCGGAATCACACTTGGCGTCAGTCCTTCGAATCCGGTAGAAGTGTAGCCATTCGTTTTTCCCGATTTTGCGCCACGATTGTAGCAATTCGAATCGCCCATGCCGAGTGCCCAACGTGGCATCAGGAATGGCTTTCCGGTTAAGTCGGTGTAGTCGCTCAGCGTTTCCTTCAGCGAATTAGACACGAAATAATAGCAGTCGAAACGGCTTTCGTCGTGGGTCAGCTTTAGTGTATCTTTAAATGCATATTCACCTGTTGCATAGGTGTTTCGAACAGCGCCGTATCCATTCGAACTCATGTAAAAAGTTTCCGGATTTGGGTTTCCTCCATCTTCCCAATTGTAGTCGATGGTCATTTTGATGGTTTTATCGCGATGCGAGAAACGCCCGTTCTGCATTCCGCCACCAAAAAACTGCTCGTTTTCGCCACGTTTCAGGTATTGAATGGTCTGTTTTCCGTAGGTAATTCCACGGGTTTCTTCCCAAACCAGCGTTGAATTATTTCCCCGGTATAGGGCGAACCGCAACGGTTTTTTGTAAATCCGAAGTGCGGCATCCGAGGTTTGCAACAGGTAATATTCCTGATTTTCGCTCAGGTTTGGTTTCACCTCCTGTTCAGGAGTGCCGATAATTAAATCTTTTCCGGCCGGATTGGTAAAAATGCCATCGTAAGCCATCCAGATTCTGAACATGTCGTTCCGAAGAAACTGTACTTTAAGCTGGGCTTTGTGGCATGAAATGGTGAATTCTTTTTCAGTATCTTTTCTAAAATCAGTTATATCGCCAAGTTCGCACGCCTGAGAATAAAGTTCCATCGAAAGGGTGTCGTTTGTTCTTCTTAAATCCTGAAGCTGGTTGGTATAGAATTTCACTTTGTGAATTCCGACATCCGAAAGGTCGAGGTTTCGAAATGCAACCTTTGCGGTATCAATAATTCCATAAGGCTTTTTTGCAGATGCCGGAATGGTGGCTTTCAGCAAGGGGCGCTGATCGATTTTCAGGAAGCAATCAATATTTTCATTAACAGGTTTGGCTCCTAAGTTAACAACCCGAAAAACGAGCGAATCGTTTGGCGTGAATGTGTTTCCTTCGGTTTTGCGGTTATGCAGATCGAGCGCCAGGAGATCGGAATCGAATGCTTCTGAAAGGCTGATGTCGTCAACCATCCAGTACCACTGGAACATTTTTTTCCACCAGAAACGCAGGTAAACTGTTTTTTGTTTGGCAGCCACGCGGGTGATGTTTAGCTCCACATTCATCGGGTTGGGGCAATCTTCGGTTGGGCCAATATTGTTGTGTACATCGTATTCCGTCCAGTCTTTGCCGTTGTTGCTTACCGCCACAATCAATCCCGATTTTTGCTCCGGAACTTCCCATTCGCCCCAGAAAAAGTTTTGCTGAAATTTCAAAACTACCGAATTGCGGGCAGAGCAGTCGATGGCTTCGGTTTGAATGTAAGCTTCAGGAAAAATGCCTGCTTTTTTCCATTTGCGGATGTTTTTTCCGACTTTCACTCCGGGTGCAATTTGCATGTGGTAACCACGGCTTTCCGAAGCAATTGGCGGTGCCTGGTAATTGCGTCCATACGATCCGGGGTAGGGCTGATCGGTGAAAAACCAGGTTGTACTGCTGTCGTTTGCAGCCACCGATGTCCAGCCTTTTGGCAATTTGCCTGCTGCAAAATCTTCTTCCCAGAAAACTTTGTCGGTTTTAGTTTGTGCCAGGCAAAATAAGCTGATTAGCAAAGAGAAAGTGAGTAGAATAGTGATTCTCATGTGTGAATAATTTGTTTTTTAATTGCCGCATGGAATAGCCATGATTAAGAAACTGTTTAAAACTTGAAATTGTACAAAAAAATTAAAAATTTACCCCGCCTCTGAAGGGTGATTTTTGATTTTTCGGGCTCCCTTCAGGGTTCGGGGTGAACCGAGAAATCAAAAAATGCGAAATTTAAACAGTTTCTAAATTTTATATTCTCATTTCCGGTTGGCGTTTGCCAAATCGTGGCTATTTCATTTGTTTATGTTGATTTGGCAAATGATTAGAAAGGGTGGAATTACCGCCACCCTTTTATGTTGATATTATTTTCCAAGGTTTAATTTATGGGCATTTTTCTGTGCAGTGAGCGCCAACTCTGTTGCCAGGAAACAATGCTCTTGCGTCATCGCCGTTTCGGTGCGGTTAACTATGTCGTTCACAAGTTGTTCTCCAAAAGGAAGATATACATTGGTACAATCGAAATAGGTCACTTCTTTCTGGTTAACCAGGAATAGATGGTTATCACCTTTTCGCCCGGCAATGTCAACGTATTTGCGTAATTCAATGTACCCTTCGGTTCCCAAAATAAACATTCGGCCATCGCCCCAGGTTGGCAATCCGTTGGGCGTAAACCAGTCGATGCGAATGTACCCAGTAGCGTGATCACTGCGAACACTCATGTCTCCAAAGTCTTGGTAATTTGGGTATTTTGGATTGTTAAAGTTGGCGATTTGAGAAAAGTTAACCTCAGCATTGGTCGATCCGGTAAAAAACAGGAACTGGTCGCATTGATGCGAACCAATGTCACATAAAACACCACCGGCTTTCTCCGGATCAAAAAACCAGGCTGGGCGCGATGCCGGGCTCATTCGATGAGGTCCCATTCCTAAAGTTTGAATTACTTTGCCGATGGCGCCTGCCTGCACAAGCTCTCCGGCTTTAACCGAGGCAGGATTGGTAAGGCGCTCGCTATATAAAATAGAGTAGATACGCTTGGTTTCTTTCTGAACTTTTTTTACCTCTTTAAATTGTTCGAACGTGATAATTCCGGGCTTATCGGTAATGTAATCCTTTCCTGATTTCATCACCCGGATGCCAAGCGGTGCGCGGTCAACCGGAATACCAGCACTGGCAACCAATTGAATGGAACTGTCGTTTAGAATTTCTTCTTCTGACCTGGCTATTTTTACATTGGGAAATACTTTTGTAAAAGCTGGTAATAATTCAGGCTCTTTCGAATAAACGGCAATTAATTCTCCGCCGCCACCAATAATTGCATTGACAATTCCATAGATATGTCCGTGGTTAATTCCAATTACCGAGAATTTAATTTGCTTTTTCGGTTCAGGTCTGTTCTCAGGTTTTAAAATAACTTCAACAGGAGAGGAGCTGTTGTGTAAACTTCTTGCAAAACTGTCATCCGGAATAACAGAGATAGCAGCCATTCCGGCGGCTGAGGCTAAAGATTGTTTTAAAAAATTGCGTCTGTTGGATTGCATAATTGGTCTTTATGGGTTTTGGTTAACGAACTTACAAAATAGTTAGTTAAAACTGAATTCAATTTTTCAGATTAGCCGCGTTCTTCCTTAATTTAATTTAATCGCGACAAAACTTTTTAGGGTTTTGGTTGTCGATTCATTCATGAAAACGTCGATTTGTGAAATAGATGGCGGCTATACGATAATATTGAATGCTTTATATTAAATTTGGTCTATCACATAAGTCTAACAGCATGATTAAAGGGATTGAAAAGCCTTTCTTTTTGTTATTTGCTCTCGTAATTACACTTCAGGCTTTATCTTCAGAAAGATTTACTTCGGCACAAATAGACAGTCTTAGAAAACAGCTCGGCAAAACCGGAGGAAAAGATAGAATTTCCCTTCAACTTGATCTGGCAGAAGAGATTTTTGAAAACGAGGATCGAGAAGCACAAAACCTGGCAATTTCGGGATTGAGAGCTTCTAAAGATGAGGCTGATAATAATTTGCAAGCGCGAGCTTATTATATTCTGGGACGAATTTCTGCAAAACAAAACAAGAAAATTATTGCGGAAGCCTTTTATGATACCGCTTTAACTATTTCCGGCGTTTCGCAGAACAACTGGTTGAAAGGAGAAATTCTCTATAGAAAAGGCGTAATAAAACACGAGCGAAGTGAAGAGATCGAAGCGCTGAAGTATTTCAATGAATCGCTTCAGGCATCAAGATTATCGAACAATTTCAAGACCATGGGTTCTTCGTATTCAATGATGGGAACCATTTTCAGGGTTAATGGATTGTACGACAGGGCTATAGAATATATAATTAATGCCAGGTTAAATTACGAGAAAGCTAATTCACAGGAAGGGAAAGCCTGGTCGTCGTACATCTTGGGTCGCATCTATGCCGATTTAAAACTTTTGAACAAGGGGAAGGATTATTTTCAGGATGCGCTAGCAATTTATACAAAATTGGCAGCTATCGATGGAAACGAAGAAGGCATAGCAATTTGTATGGAGCAAATGGGCTTATTGAGTTGGGAGTTAGGCGATTTTCGCGAAGCGCAAACCTATATTAGTAAAGCGTTTCTGATATACACGGCCAGAAACTCAAAGTATGGTTTGGCCAGTACTCACAAGGATTTGGGAATAATCGAATATTCGATGGGTAACTATAAAGTTGCGAAAGAATACCTGAACGAGGCGCTGAAAATTAGCAATGAGATTGGAGAGAAACTGGGAATAGCCACTATATATGAATATATCGGGTTATGTAACATCGGTGAAGGTCGAGTGGGTGAGGGGCTTTCAGATTTGAATAAGGGCCTTTCGATTGCAACGGAGAATAGTCAGCGCCGATTACAACTCAATATATACGCCAAGCTGACAGAGGTTTATTTGAAATTAAACGACACCAAAAGCGCTATACAGAGCCAGAATAAACAGATTGAAATTCAGAATCTTATTTTGTCTGGAGCTGCCAACATCAAGATTGAGCAATTGCAGGCAATTTACGAGATTGATAAGAAGAACGACTTGATTGTGGAGCTGGAAAAGCAAAATGAAATTAATGTTTTAACAATCCGGCAGCACAAAACATCTCAATTAATAATGATTGTCGGGATTTTTATCGTGGTTGTAATTCTAGTGATTGTGTATTGGTTCAACATAAAGATTAGGCAGAAAAATGCTCAGCTAAAAGAGGCAAATGCCGCGAAAGACAAGCTTTTTGCAATAATAGCTCATGATTTGCGGGGCCCAACTGGCAATATGACTTATTTCCTGGAACACATAAAAGATTCGTTTAATGATTTTAGTCCGGAGGAATTGAAGAAGATACTGGAGTCGTTGTACCAGTCGGCCGAGAATGTGAATATTCTTCTTGAAAACCTGCTTATTTGGGCGCAATCGCAGTTAAATAAACTTGTAATCAAGCGGGAGAAATACGACTTAAAAGGAATTGTTGTGGAATCGCTTAGGGGAATAACTCCTTCAGCAAAAGGGAAAGAAATAGCTCTTAAGTTCGACCTGAAAGATGATTTGGAGGTATTTGCGGATCGCCAGATGGTTGAAACAATACTTCGCAACCTCTATAGCAACGCTGTTAAGTTTACCCAACGGGGTGGCTGGGTGGCGATTAAAACTGAAAAGAAGGACGATAAATATGCTCGTGTTAGCATTAGTGATAATGGTGTAGGCATTGAAAAAGACGCACTCTCGAAGATTTTTGATATTAACAGCAATTTTCATACTCCGGGAACTGAGAATGAAAAAAGCACTGGATTGGGATTAATTCTTGTTAAAGATTTCGTAGAGAAGAATAATGGAACAATTGCTGTTGAAAGCAGTGCAGGTAAAGGAACCACGGTTTCATTTACACTGCCTTTGGCTTAATACAAAGTATAGTCTGGATCAATGCCAGCGTGCTTTGTAGAGGGGATAAAAGCAGAAAAGGAAGTCATTTTTGACTTCCTTTTCTGCTTTGGCTCTCCAGGTAGGACTTGAACCTACGACCTACGGATTAACAGTCCGCCGCTCTAACCAACTGAGCTACTAGAGAATTTTTCAATAATTTCGCGGCTTTAACCGCTACCGTTTTGCTTCAAAAGCGATGCAAAAATAATAGCATTTCCGAAAAGAAAAAATATTTTTGCAAAAAAAAGTTTCTCATGAATTCATTTACTGGCGCGCCAAACAAGCAAAAATCGATTCTCGGAATCGGAAATGCATTGATCGATGTTTTGATTAATATCACGGATGACTCTGTGTTACAAAAATTTGGGTTGCCCAAAGGAAGTATGACTTTGGTCGATTCTGTTCTTTCAGCCGAAATAAAAAAAGAAACAAAAATTAATACCCGAATCATTCAAACCGGGGGATCTGCAGCCAATACCGTGCATGGAATTGCAAAACTTGGCGGAAGTTGTGGCTATATAGGTAAAATTACCGATGACGAATTTGGTAATTTTTATGTAGAGGATTTCCAAAACAACAACATAAACACGCACTTCTTTTATTCGGAAACCGGAACCGGCCATGCAACCGGGCTAATCAGTCCCGATTCGGAGCGCACCTTTGGAACTTACCTGGGCGCTGCAATGGAATTGACTGCCGACGAAATGCAATCGGAAATATTTGCTGGTTACGGAATTCTGCACATCGAGGGTTACCTGGTGCAAAACCATTCGCTGATTGAAGCAGCCTTGAAAGTAGCCAAAAGCGAAGGATTACTGGTGTCGATTGATATGGCCAGCTTCAACATTGTTGCTGCCAACATCGACTTTCTGAACCGGATCATTCGCGAATATGTCGATATCGTTTTTGCCAACGAGGACGAGGCCATCGCTTTAACCGGAAAACAACCTGAAGAGGCGCTTCATGTCATTGCCGAAATGTGTGAATTGGCTATCGTAAAACTCGGGGCTCATGGCTCTTTAATAAAGCATGGCGAAAACGTAATCCGCATCGATGCCATTCCGGCGAAAAGTGTTGATACTACCGGTGCAGGCGATATCTATGCTTCAGGGGTATTGTTTGGGATTTCTGAAAATCTGGATTTGGAAAAAGCCGGAAAACTCGGTTCGTTGCTTGCCGGAAAAGTAGTTGAGGTTGTTGGCGCCAAAATTCCTGAGGAAACCTGGCAGGAGCTTTCGGCTCAAATCGAACAAATTAAAATCGGAAATTAATTTTTTGAAGGGGTATCTTCGTTCAGAATCTTAATTTTATATAACCTGAATCCATTTTATCGGGAGTCGATCGGGATTTCAGGCAGAAAAACATATTTTTGTAAACTATAGAAAAATATACAATCAGCAAATAAATACAGTATGAAACGACTGAAAATTAAAGAAGTCCTGAAGGGCGAATTGGTTGGCCAGCAAGTGCTTGTCAAAGGTTGGGTGAGAACAAAACGCGGTAGTAAAAATGTCAATTTTATTGCCTTGAACGACGGCTCAACCATCAATAATCTTCAGGTAGTTGCTGATGTTGAGAAATTTGGAGAGGACTTTCTAAAAGACATCAATACCAGCGCGTCGCTCGGAATTACCGGCGACTTGGTGGCATCGCAGGGAAGCGGACAGTTGGTTGAATTAAATGCTACGGAGATTGTGATCTACGGAAAAGCTGATCCTGAAAAATACCCGATTCAGCCTAAAAAACATAGCCTCGAGTTCCTGCGCGAGAATGCACACCTGCGTTTCCGCACGGCAACGTTCAGCGCTGTTTTCCGCATTCGTCATGCCATGGCTTTTGCCATTCATCAATATTTCAACAACCGCGGATTTGTTTATCTGCACACGCCGCTGATCACCGGTTCGGATGCCGAAGGTGCCGGACAAATGTTCCGCGTATCAACACTCGATCCAAAAAATCCGCCACTGTTGGAAGACGGCAAGATTGATTACTCGCAGGATTTCTTCGGCAAATCGACAAACCTGACAGTTTCAGGTCAGTTGGAAGGCGAGTTGGGCGCAACAGCCTTGGGCGAAATTTACACCTTCGGACCTACTTTCCGCGCCGAAAACTCGAATACAGCGCGCCACCTGGCCGAGTTCTGGATGATTGAGCCTGAGATGGCTTTCTACGAACTTCAGGACAACATGGATTTAGCTGAAGATTTCCTGAAATCGCTGATTAAATATGCGCTCGACAATTGCATGGAAGACCTCGAATTCCTGAGCAAACGCCTTCAGGAAGAAGAAAAAAACAAACCGATGGACGAGCGTTCGATGGAGTTGATCGAAAAATTGCGCTTTGTGCTCGAAAACGATTTTATCCGTTTGCCATATACCGAAGCTATTGACGTTCTAAGAAACTCGAACCACTATAAAAAGAACAAATTCCAGTACCCGGTTGACTGGGGAACCGATTTGCAGAGCGAACATGAACGTTACCTGGTTGAAAAACATTTCAAGAAACCGGTTATCCTGATTAACTATCCGAAGGAAATCAAAGCGTTCTACATGAAGCAAAATCCGGATGGAAAAACGGTTGCCGCAATGGATGTTTTGTTCCCTGGAATTGGCGAAATTATTGGCGGATCGCAACGCGAGGAAGATTTGGACAAACTGGTTACCCGCATGAACGAGATGGGCGTTCCGGCGCACGAAATGGAATGGTACCTTGATACCCGCCGTTTTGGAACTGTGCCTCACGCCGGTTTCGGTTTAGGTTTCGAACGCTTGTTGTTGTTCGTAACCGGAATGGGCAATATTCGCGACGTGATTGCTTTCCCACGTACACCAAAGAATGCCGAATTCTAATTCACAGTATTACAATAAAACGAAAATGGATTCTTGCTTTCGGCAGGAATCCATTTTTATTTTAGCGGTTATCAATCTTTTCAGGATATAAATCGTGGTTCATCAGGCGGTACTCGGCCCATTGCTCATATTTGGTGCCGGGCTTGCCGTAATTGCAATACGGGTCTATGCTCAGTCCTCCACGTGGCAAAAACTTTCCCCAGACCTCAATGTATTTTGGTTCCATCAGCTTAATCAGGTCTTTCATGATGATGTTGATGCAATCTTCGTGAAAAGCGCCGTGGTTGCGGAAACTGAAGAGGTACAGCTTCAAACTTTTGCTTTCAACCAATTTCTGATCAGGAATATAACTCAGGTAAATAGTAGCAAAATCGGGCTGTCCGGTAATGGGGCACAGGCTGGTAAATTCAGGGCAATTGAATTTCACCCAGGTGTCGTTCTCCGGATGTCTGTTGTCAAAGCTTTCCAGCATTTCGGCGCTGTAGTCGAACAGGTATTTGCTTTGGTTTCCGAGGTTTTTTAAATCGTTCATGATATTGTTGCGAGTTAAGGTGCGATATTCTTAGTGAGGGTTTCACTTAAAGTGAAGCCCTCACTAGATTTTTCGAAATAAATAGCTTTCTAATCCGTTCCGGCGCAATTGGCAGGCCGGACAATGGCCGCAGCCGTCGCCTTTAATGCCGTTGTAGCAGGTTACGGTTTCGGTGCGAACCAGGTCGAAAACGCCCAATTCATCAGCCAGCGCCCAAATGTCTTCCTTCGTTTTCCACATTAGTGGAGTATGGATAGTGAAATTATAGTCCATCGACAGGTTTAGCGTTTGGTTCAGCGAGCGGATAAATTCGTCGCGGCAATCGGGATAGCCACTGTAATCGGCCTGACCAACGCCGGTTACCAAATTCGGAATGTCTTTCCCTTTGGCAAAAATGGCTGCAAAGGTCAGGAAAAGCATATTCCGGCCTTCAACCAGGGTATTCGGCGGACGATTATCCGGCTTGTATTCTTCCACATCTATCGCCTGATTGGTCAGCGAATTGTGGGTGATTTGTTTCAGAAGATCCAGGTTCAGCAACGTGAAAGGCACACCTGCTTTCTCGGCGATTGCCCTTGCTGCTTCCTGCTCAATTCGATGACGTTGGCCATAATCGAAACAGAGCGTTTCCACTTCGTCAAAATTCTTCAAAGCCCAGAAAAGACAAGTGGTTGAGTCTTGTCCGCCGGAAAATACAACTAATGCTTTACTCATTTTCTAGATTTCTTTTACCCTGAAAAGATTATAGGACAGATTCGTGTCGAAAGTATCAACTCCTTCAGCTCGCTTTACAAAATTAACCACCCAGATGGTCACCGGCAGAATCAGAATCTCGTATATGGTCTTCATCATAGCCTGAGTGAAAATCATGGTAATCAGCACTCCGGCTGGAAATTGTCCGATGAAAGCTATGCAAATAAAGATCAACGAATCGGCGCTCTCTCCGGCCAAGGTTGACAAAATAGCCCTTGCAGAAAAGCCTTTCCCTTTGGTCAACACTTTCATGCGGCTCATCACAAAAGCATTCAGGAACGAACCGATGAGGTAGGCACTCAAACTAGCCAATACGATACGCGGCGTATTGCCTAAAATGGTGGCAAAGGCTTCCTGATTTTGCCAGAAAGGCGCTCCCGGAATTACAATTCCGGCGGTAAAAAATACAACGGCCAACACATTAACAGCAAAACCTGTCCAGATAATCAGGCGGGCCTTGGTGAATCCCCACACTTCGGTAATTACGTCGTTCAGGATATAAGCAACCGGAAAAATCAACACGCCAGCCGGTGCCGACCACGGACCGATCATCAGGATTTTGGTAGCAAGGATGTTGGAAATTAGGAGGCAGGTGGCAAACAATATGCCTGCAAGCATAAACAATACAGATACTTCTTTTTTCATTTTCTTGTTTTTTACGTGGTTACCAAGTACACGGCTTTCAACCCGAAAGCACGGCGCAAAAGTATAATTTTTTTACCATTTACCATTTAAGTATTTACAATTTACTATTTTGTGGTTCATTTCAACAATTAAACAGCCATGAATACATTTGAACCTGATTGTCAGAAAATGCTTCAGTTGATTGAAGCCTGGGAGCCACGTTTGTTGAGTCTTTCAGAAGAAATTACCAGTAACCGCCGAAACAGCCAGAATCGGAGTATCCGCCAGGTTTTAGGACACATGATTGATTCGGCTTCGAACAACACGCACCGGATTGTGCATTTGCAATACCGTGAAAGCCCGATGACTTTTCCGAATTATGCCACCTTTGGCAACAACGACCGCTGGATTGCCATCCAGAACTATCAGCAAGAAGACTGGCACAACCTGGTGCAATTGTGGAAGTTTTCGAATCTGCACATCGTTCATGTTATCAGGAATGTAAATGCCGAAAAACTCGGGAACCAATGGATTAGCGGAGAAAATGAGACGATTTCGCTACGCCAGAATATTGAAGGGTATTTGCCTCACTTTAAGTTACACCTGGCCGAAATTGAGGCGCTGATTAGTGAGGATTAGAAAATCAACTTTTGAATTTGGTCGAGTCTCGATATTGGTTTGAAATGTATCTTTGTTCCCGAACAAAAAACAACACATGGATTTCTCTGCATTTCGTGATATGAAGCCCTTGGCTCAGTTAATGTTTTCCATATTTGTTATGGTGGCTTCATTGTTTCTGTTTATGGTAATTGGATTTATTCTTGCTTTTCCTTTTTACGGAAGCAATGGCTTAATCTCAGTAATGTCGGGGTCGGCACCAAACGATCCGGGATACATCAATTTTCTGAAATACATGCAGGTGCTTCAGTCGATAGGCTTGTTTATTTTTCCTCCTTTTATTTTAGGCCGCATTTATTATGGTAACGTCTCCGAATATCTTTTAATCGACCGGACAACTAAATTTCGTTCATACATTTTAGCGGTCTTGGGGCTTATTGCTATTGTTCCATTTATTAATTTCTTAGGTGACCTTAACAGCAAAATGGCTTTGCCTGGATTCCTTCAGGGGTTGGAGAACTGGATGCGAAATATGGAGGACAATGCCAAAGCTTTGGTTGATAAATTTATGGCGGTAAATGGAATTGGCGGTTTGCTCTTCAATATTTTTATGATCGCAATACTTCCCGCAATTGGTGAGGAATTCATGTTTCGCGGTGTTATTCAGCGAATATTTACTAAATGGACTCGCAGTCAACACATGGGTATATGGATAACGGCTTTCATTTTTAGCGCCATGCACCTGCAGTTTTACGGGTTTTTGCCCCGGATGATTTTGGGTGCCATGTTTGGGTATCTTTTGGTTTGGACAGGAACAATGTGGGTTCCGGTTTTGGCTCATTTTTTTAATAATCTGGTCGGCGTTTTGGGTTATTTCCTGATAGGGAAGGGTACAATAACAAAAGATGTTGAGGAGTTTGGCACCGAGCCGGGTCAGATTTTTGTGGTAATTATCAGTCTGGCTTTAGTTTGCTGGGTTCTTTATTTAATTTATAAAGGAGAACGTATTAAAACAAAAATGCCCGTAAATCAGGTTGATCCACAGGCATAGCGAATTGATTGATTTTTATTAAGAAAAGAAAAGACTTTGTTGCAAATCTTCGAGTTCCATTTTTCGTTGTTCCGAAGACCGGTAAACGTAAACAATCCCGTATTCTGAAGCTTTTTCCCTTTTTTCGTCGTCAGGCAAATGAGATAAAGAATTTTCAATCTCGTTCCACATTTCCTGAATCATTTGGTCGGCTTGCTCCCGCATTTCAGATACTTTTTGCGAGGCCCGGTTGGTTATATTCTGAAGCATTTTCTGATGCCGGTAGGCTTCAACAAACTCTTCATAATGAACCTTTACCAAAGCAATCGACGGACTGTAAATCGGACTTCCTCCGGCTTTCACCCTTTTTTGCTCGCCCTCAATAACACGTTCGCCCCAAGTCATCACATGAGCTTCAAGGTTTAGCGGAGGCGTAGCTTTCGAGCTGGCTTTTAACCCATAAAATTCTAATACTTCAGGTTTCATCTCTCCGCGAAGAATAGCAAAATTTACAACTTGCAAAAAGTGAGAAATGTAAAGTTTTGCTTTTCTGAAAATTTCGCTGTATTCTTTCGAGCGATCAAACTGGTTTTGCTTGGAAATATTTAGCTGGCGAATAGCCCCCAGAAAGTGAGGATAAAAAGTTTGCAGGCTTTCAAGCGTTTGTTGGCTGAAGGCCAGGTTTTTTAACGCTACTCGTTTTCCAAGATCCAGTCCGGCTTCAATAGCGC
>Ga0209098_1002858_pt1 | contig 14839 bp, 13 predicted proteins | sample AD_JPNHW1_MetaG_FD_184429 | JGI IMG/M metagenome (GOLD analysis project Ga0209098, IMG submission 184429) | Active sludge microbial communities of municipal wastewater-treating anaerobic digesters from Japan - AD_JPNHW1_MetaG (SPAdes) (version 2) | ecosystem: Engineered > Bioreactor > Anaerobic... | reverse complement strand
TTTATGCCTATTACCTATTCGCTGGCGATATGGATGCTCCTCTATTCTATTAAAAATAAAGAAAATTGTGCTAGCAAACTTCCCCCTGTCGCCGTCCTTTGGTCCATCTGGTTAATGGTTGGCATTCTATTTTTTGGATTTTTTGCATATTCCCCCCCCCGATATTCGCTTACCTTGGTGTTGCCCATTTGCGGCCTGGCGGGCTATTTTTTCAGCGATACAGTTGCAACAAATTTGCCCCAAAAGAGATATATCCCCCTGTTTATAATAGCTCTCCTTCAGTGTTTCTTTGGCTATTACCGATTTTCCAGCCTGAACCAACGGTATGCAAGTATTTTTTATCCCCTCCTGGGGTTGTTGACTGTTGTAATGCTTTTCATTTTCTTCGATCAACCACAAAGAATAAAATGGATAAAAAGGTCTCTGCTTTTGGCCATTTTACTACTTCAATCCGCGCAAATATTCAATTACTATCTTCACCGCGAGTATTCGCTGTTTACTGCGATGGAGCAAGTCAGTCAAATAATCCATCACGAAAAAAAGAGCAACGTGATTATTGCCGGCGACAGTGCCATGATCATGGCCTTGCATGCTAAAACAAGAGCCATCGATATTGTTTTTTGTTCTGACAACCTGCCGCTTCTGGTTTCTGAACTTAAGCCACAGTATTTATTTCTCGAAGACCCGGATGAGTTGACACGACTAAAAGATCAACTGCCCGCTTACTGGGCGAATGCTCAACCATTATTTTCTACAAAATTAATGCACAATTATCTGCATGGTAAAAATGCAGTGTTCTATAAGATAGAGTAATTTTTCGTATGGCCTTCTATTATAATAGAGTTCTTCTTTCTATTTTTGTTAATCCTCATCTTCTCAAGATTCTCTTGAGTGCGTTTGAGGATTGGGTGCGTGTAAATCCCCAAGAGGGACAAGTTGGCGTGACCGGTAATGGCCTGCAAGCCAACCAAATTGTTTTTGTTAGTTGATATAATGTCTCTATTATATATAACCTATTCTTTGGTTAATAGTTTTAGATAGTAAATAAAAGCAAATTGCCTATTGCGTTTTTGGCCCGTGGTTTCGGTTAATATCTTTAATTTCAAAAAATCCTTGACCAGATTGTTGGCTGCCGGTTTGGACAAACCGAGCTCTTTTTCAATTGTTTGCACTGTGATAACCGGACGGGAAAACAGCAAATTTAAGAGTAAATTGGCGTTTTTGACTTTTTTGCCCAGGGTCGGTAGTTGGCTATCAACTATTTTTGCCTTCAAAACAAACAGGATCCGCACTATCACATCTATCACCGGGGCGGATTCAATCGTTTCGGTGATCTGGTCTCCCATCTGGACCAGCCGCCGGTCCCGATACAGGAAAAGGACGTACCGCCGCTCAGAGCCGTGCGCCTGGACCGCCGCAGTATTGTGCTCATCAATCAATTCACTCGGGAGATGCAGGCCAAAGGCGTTCAGGTTTGCGTGCTCTACCCTGGGTATTACGATCGTCTGCTGCCGCGCCACGCTGCGGCGCTGGACCGTTTATGCGAAGCGCTGAGTGGACTGCAGTGCCCGGTGCTGGGAACACCGGAACGCTACGCGCTGCCGCTGGAATGTTTTTATGATACCGAGTATCATCTCAACCGCCGCGGCCGAACGCTGCGCACGGAAAAGATGATCGCTGATTTAGCCGGTTTTCTGCGGTAACAGCAGATCAGGTTGTTTTTTTCCCGCCTGTTTTCCGCCTCGTATAATCATTTCAGCATCGGGCTGGTCCTATACGTAATGCACGCAGTTGATCAATTTGAATATGCAACCGTCGATAATTTTTCTAACAAATGATTATACAGTTTCCGCTGTTTGCTGCAATATAAATAATATCTGCACGCCGCGCAAGAAATTCATTGCATTTTTGTTTTACAATGAATATGTTCATACTATACAGAAAGACAACTCTGTGCAACCCCTGCATGATAAAATCAAATTCCCCTACTCAGGCTTCCTGGCCAAGCAACACATCCCCCAAGCCCTCGTACCGGTCTACCTGAACTGCCTGCAAGCGTACATGGATTTCTGCCATTCCCACACGCTTCCCCCGGGACAAGACTCTTCGCTGCCGCCATTTATGGCCAGCATGCACAACCTCTCCTCCGATCAGACCAAACAAGCTCAGCACGCAATCTCCCTTTTTTATAAACTTATCGACTCGATCAAGCGCAGCCAATCTGATCCGTTACAAATCTCCTCCCCACCAGGATCCACGGAATACAGTTCGGCGAAGTTGACAAAAAATGCTACGTGGCAATCCGAATTGAACAAGCTGGCTGAGGAAATCCAGGTGCGCCACTATTCTCGCCAGACACTGAAATCCTACCGCGTCTGGATCTCTAAATTTCAGGCCTTCGTGCACAGCAAAGCGCCGCAACTGCTCGAATCCACCGACGCTAAAGCCTTCATCGCGAACCTGGCAACTCACAAACACGTCGCGGCTTCCACGCAAAATCAGGCCTTCAATGCCCTGCTTTTCTTTTTCCGGTTTGTTCTCGATAAAGAGTATGGCGATTTTTCCGGCATCCCACGCGCCAAACGAACGCGCTATGTGCCCACTGTACTTTCGCGCAAGGAAATCGATGCCATCCTGGCACGGCTTGCTTACCCCTATGATCTGGTGGTCAAATTGCTCTATGGTTGCGGTCTGCGCCTGCATGAGGCGATGAACCTGCGCGTACGCGATTTCGATTTTGAGGAGAGCCTGCTGACCGTATTTGGCAAAGGCCAGAAATTCCGCAAGGTCGTTTTACCGTCCTCCCTTCTGCCTGAATTGCACTCCCACCTCGCACGCGTCGAGCATCTCTACGATCTCGACATGGAGCGGGGCTTTGACGGCGCCTTCATGCCGGACCAGATCGACCGCCAACATAAAAACGATGCCCGTGAATTGGGCTGGCAATTCTTTTTTCCCGCCAAGCAGCTGACCCCGCTCGCCGACAGCGGGACCTATCGCCGCTATCACCTGCACGAAACCCATATCCAACGGGCAGTGAAAACAGCAGCTGTGGCGGCCAGAATCCCCCGGAACGCCACACCCCATACCTTTCGCCACAGCTTCGCCACCCATCTGCTGAAAGCCGGCTATGATATCCGCACGGTGCAGGAGCTCCTCGGCCACAGTGACGTCCGTACGACGATGATTTATACCCATGCGCTGAAATTGACGCGTCCAGTGGTGGTGAAAAGTCCTTACGATATCGTCGATCAGGAGTTATAAAGTCAGTTTGAACCTGCCATCAGGACTTTTCCGCGTGGGGTGGCTACGATATCATCGACCAGGAAGTATAAACTCTGACTGCCCAGCAGGCTCAGGCTATTGAAGCGTAAAAAGCTGGAAAGGCACCCCCATGCTGAAACGCATTCTTCTCGTCATTTTCAATCTCTTTTACGTAACCACCCAGGCGGGCAACATCCATGTGGACTCCATCTACCAGGAGCGGCTCAACGATCCCGAGGCCGTCTACTTTACAGCAGACCATTTTGACATCAGCAATAATGGCCAGACCGATGTCTCAGCCGAACTGCAAAAAGCGATCAATCAGCTTAAAGCGGAGAAGAATTTTGGCATCCTCTTCATCCCGGAAGGCAAATATAAAATCTCCAAAACCATCTATGTCCCCATGGCGATCCGTTTGATCGGCTATGGCCGGAAACGGCCGTTGATCTTTTTGGCGAAAAATTCGCCGGGATTCCAGCAGCCCGCTGAAACGGACAAAGGCAAAGCTAATTACATGTTCTGGTTCACCAGTGGCATCGTGGAAGAAGGCCGGCCGCCGCGCGACGCCGGCGCCGGCACGTTCTACAGCGGCCTCTCCAATATCGATCTGAAAATCGAGGAGGGCAATCCCCACGCCGTCGCCCTGCGCACCCACTTCGCCCAGCACAGTTTCATCGAAAACGCCGTCATCGATGCCGGGAGCGGCAAAGCCGGACTCTATGACGTCGGCAACGAAATGGACAATGTCGCCTTTTACGGCGGAGAGTACGGCATCTATACCACCAAGACCTCGCCCGGTTGGCAGATGATGATGATCGACACCTACTTTGCAGGCCAGCGCAAGGCCGCCATTTATACTCAAGAGGGCGGTCTCACCATGGTGCGGCTGCATGCCAAAAACGTCCCCACCGTGATCGAGATTCGGGAAAACTACAGCGACCGTATTTTTATCGAGGATGGACGCTTTGAAAATATCAGCGGTCCGGCTCTGATCGTCAGCAATGAGAATAACTATGCCAACCAGATCAGCCTGCGCAACGTCGATTGCCGCCAGACGCCCATCCTGGCCCACTTCCGGCGCAGCAACACTCAAATCACCGGAAAAGGTTCCCTCTACAAAGTCAGGAATTTTACCCATGGCGTGCACATCGACAGCCTCACCGCGGAGCCAGTCGTGGAAACGAGGGCGGAACTCACGCCGCTGAAAACACTGCCCCCCTTTGCGCCGCGCGACATTCCCGCCTTGCCTCCTGCAAGGGAGTGGGTCAACCTCCGCGATCTCGGCGCGAACGGCGACGGCTTGACCGATAATACCCGGATCATCCAGGATGCGGCCGACAAGTATCCCGTGATCTATGTTCCGCAAGGCTGGTATGTGGTCTCCGAGACCATCACGCTCAAACCGGAGACCCGGCTCATCGGACTCTCGCCCATTGCCACGCAGATCATGCTGCTGGAAAGCACGCCGGCCTTCAGCGGCTTCGGCGCGCCCAAGCCATTGATCGAAGCCCCGCCCGGCGGCGGCACCATCCTCAGCGGCATCGGCCTCAATACCGGCGCCTACAATGACCGAGCCGTGGCCTGCAAGTGGATGGCAGGCGAAAAATCCTGCATCAACGATGTTAAATTTATCGGCGGGCATGGCACGATGCAGCGCGGACCCCAGACGCGCCGGGAATGGCCACAGCCGGCCATCAGTACACCCTCCGCACCGGTCTACGACCGCTGGCACGACCGCGCCTGGGACACCCAGCACTGGAGTCTGTGGATCACCAATGGAGGCGGCGGCATTTTCAAGGATATCTGGACGGCCAGCAGTTACGCCGCCAATGGCCTCTACGTAGCCATACGTCGACGCCCGGCCGTATCTATGCCATGTCCGTCGAACACCACATCCGCAATGAAGCCCATTTTAAAAAGGTCGCCAACTGGAAAATCTATGCCTTCCAGATGGAGGAGGAGTATACCGAGGGGCCGGATTGCCAGCCACTGGAGTTGTCGGACTGTCACGATCTGCTCTTTGCCAATCTCTATATGTTCCGGACCATTCGCTTCAAGGCCCCTTATCCCTGGTCGATTCGTCTCTGGAACTGTCGCGATATCGAGATGCTCAACGTCCATAACTATTCACAGATCAAATACACCACCGATCTGCCCCTGTACGACATCAATCGGGATGTCGATGTGCGGCCCTGGGAATTCACGCGGCTCTATATCACCGGCAAGGAAAGCCGGCGCCATCCGCTTGTATTTGCCAAAAACCATGTGGAAAGATTGGCCACCGGATTCGAATTCGCCGAAGGCGTCGCCCGCGACAGCCAGGGCAACATCTATTTCTGCGAACAGCGCCTGAAACGCATCTATAAATGGGACTGCACCGACAATCGACTTGATTTTGTCGCCGATCTCCCCTGGCAGCCGCGGCCCTGGCTTTTGATACCCAGGACCATCTGCTCGTCATCTTCCGATACGATCCCCAGCCGGGCTATAAAATCAATGGCGAGCAGGAATCGGCGCCGGTCTTGCCGGACGCGGGCGGCACCTCTTTCAGCGGCTGGGGCAATTCCGGCTTTGCCACCCGGGTCTACACCATGGATCCGGAGCGCCCTGCGGAGACCATCCGCCTGCTGCCGCGCCTGCCTGTGGATTCCGTGCTGCACGTGGCCAAGGCGATTTACCCGGCCAATCGCTGGCGCGATGGCCATGATTTCAATCAGGTCGCGGTGGCTATGCCGCCGTACTGTTTTGTGGCGCCGGATCGGGTGACCATTATCCCCGAATGTTATGACCTGGCGCGTTCCTCGAGCGTGCTGGAGGCCGTTCCCGGAAAACCCTTCTATGCCGCGGATGAATACGACGCGCGTATGGTCAGGATGGATGTGGACGAAAGGGGGCGGCTGGCCGGATTGCGCTATTTTGCCGAGCAGGGTGAGTTCGGCTCGGCGGTGGATGAGGAGGGGAACCTCTATGTGGCCAATGGGCAAATATATATCTACAGCCCGGAGGGTGTGCCAAAGGGAATAATCCGCGTGCCGGAACGGCCGTCGACGCTGCAGTTTGGCGGCAAGGAGCGGGAGCTGCTCTTCATCACGGCGCGCTCTTCGCTGTATGCCGTGCGGATTAAATGATCCGATTTTTCATGAAGAGGCATCGCTTATTTCGTTATAGGAGTTAACACCGCAGAAATCCGAACAGATACGACCATGAGGAATTTTCCATGTGCACAAAAAAAAGCCCCACCGAATGGCAGGGCTTGGGTCTCGCAGCCGGGGCGATCAGTATTCCGCCGGCATGTTCTGCAGCTGGCTGTAGGTGAATACCGGGCCGTCCTTGCAGACATAGTGCTTGCCGACATTGCAGCGGCCGCACTTGCCGATGCCGCATTTCATGCGGTTTTCCAGGGTGGTATAGATATCGTCCGGCTGGAAACCGAGCTTGAGCAGCACCGGAAAGGAGTATTTGATCATCACCGGCGGGCCACAGACGATGGCGATGGTATTCGCCGCCGCCGGGGCGATCTTTTCCAGCACCGTGGGCACAAAGCCGATCTCCCCCTTCCACTCCGGGGTTTCGCCGCCGGGATCGACGGTCGTCACCAGCTTGACATCCGGACGGGCGGCCCACTCCTCCAGCTCATGTTTGTAGACCAGATCCGCCACCGAGCGCGCGCCGTAGAGAATGGTGATATCCTTGAAGCGCTCGCGCCAGTCCAGGGCGTTCCAGATGACGCAGCGCATCGGCGGGAGGGCGATGCCGCCGGCGATGAAAAGCAGGCTCTTGCCGCTCCACTCTTCGATGGGGAAAATATTGCCGTAGGGGCCGCGGAAGCCGATGGTGTCGCCCTCCTCCAGTCCGGAGAGGGCCGTGGTCACCCGCCCGGCTTTGCGAAAGGTGCACTCGATATAGCCGCTGCGGGTCGGTGAGGAGGCGATGCAAAAGGTCGATTCGCCCTCGCCGAAAATGGAGTATTCGCCAAATTGACCCGCCTTGAAGCGGAAGGCTTTCGCCTCCTCCTCATTCTGGAAGAGCAGACGGAAGGTCCGGACCTCGGGGGCCTCATCGATGATCTTGTCGATCTTCATCAGGAAAGGTTTGTAGTCGTTCTGTTCAGCCATGAGAAATGCTCCCAATAGTATCCCGGCTTATACGGCAGCGATGCAGGCCTGGGCCTGTTCGATCAGGTTCATATCCGCGGGGCAGGCGCGCAGGCAGCGGCCGCAGCCGACGCAGCCCGGCACCTGCAGCTGTTCCGGCATGTAGCTGAATTTGTGCATCATGCGCTGGCGCCAGCGCTCGCTCTGCACATGCCGCGGATTGTGCCCCGAGGCGTGCAGGGTGAAGAGGGACGAGCCGCACGAATCCCAGCAGCGCAGCCGCATTCCTTGCTTGTGCGAGCCCTCGTCCTGAATGTCAAAACAGGAGCAGACCGGACAGACATAGGTACAGGCGCCGCAGCCGAGGCAGCGCAGTGAGGTCTCCTCCCAGAAGGGACTGTCGAAGGCCTTGTCGAGCTTGCCGCGCAGCACCTCGAGATCGAATTGTCGCGGAACCTGGGCCAGATGCTCCTCCTTCTTGACCGCGGCGGCGGGGGCGAACAGCTCCGGGGCCAAAGCGACCAGGGCCTCACCTTTGACGGTCACCACCTCGGCCAGATAGCTCTCGCCGCCCAGCGGGGTCAGCAGCAGATCGCTGCCGCGGGTATCGCCGGGCGACACGCCGACGGAGGTGCAGAAACAATCCGCATCCGCCCGGGCGCAGCTCACCGTCACGAAGGTGGTCTTTTCCAGCCGCCTTCTGAAGAGCAGATCGGGCTTGTCCCCGGTAAATTGCCGGGTGATATAGGTGACCGCGGCGGCATCGCAGGGGCGCAGGCCGAAGGCCACAGTTTCCGGGAGGAGATCCGGGTTGCGTTCGTCGATCTGCACCCCGTTTTCGTCCTGATGATAGCGCATCAGCTCCTCGACCGGCGGGAAAAGCACCGACTTGGCCGAGAGCGCAGTCTGGATATAGTCGAAGGGGATCTCCTCGACCGCGCCAGCGGGCTGGAAATGGACCTGGTTCCCCTTGCGCTGCGGAGCAATGAGTCGGCGCTCATTCTCCTGAATCTTGCGCAGCAGGGCGAGCAGCTGGGTGTGTTGAATCGTTTTGTTTTCCATGTCGATACCTTAGATGATGAACTGCTCTTTGTCTTCAGCGCGGAAGGAGGAGAGGGCATTTTCGGCCTTGGCCCTGGCCCCGGCGCGGATCCCGAATTCCTGAAAAATGGACTCCTCCATCTTGATCGTCAGCAGATGGATGGGGATGTCGAGGGGACAGGCGCGGCCGCATGCCCCGCAGGAGACGCAGCGTCCGGCCAGGTGCATGGCGCGCATCATGTGCCATTCCCAGTTGCCGAGCTGATGGGCGGGCACCGGCACCCACTGCGGCTGGTTGCATTCGACGGTACAGCGGCTGCAGTAGCACATCGGGCAGGCGGCGCGGCAGGCGTAGCATTTGAAACAGCGCGCCACCTCTTCCTGCCAGAACTGCCAGCGTTCCTTGAGGCTCATCGCGTCGAGCTCCTGCAGCCGGGCGTGGTCCCTGGCATCCAGGCTGAGGTCGCGGCCGGCGACGTGCGCTTCCATCTCCTGCAGGGTCGCCATCTCGGTGAGTTCGCCGCCGTTGACACCCAGCACGATGAGATCCCCGTCGTGCACCTGGTTTTCCGAGGCCAGCTGCAGCACGGAGCGGAGCACCGGCAGGGGGGCGACGATGGCCGCCTTGCCCTTCTGACGGATCTCCGGCTTGAAGAGATAGGTGGCGAGGTTCTGCTGGCAGGTATCATCCCATATCAGGGTTTCGGCTGCCTGTGGCGTCTGCGCAAAAAGGGCCCGGCTGCGTCCGTTGGAGCCCTGGCCGTAACCGATCACCGTCTGCACCGTCCCGCTCGCGAGCAGTTCCTGCGCCCTGGTTTTCAAGACATCCATGGTCTCTTCCCTCTTCCTTTACATGATCCCGGCTGCTGCCATCTCGTGGTAGGCGGTATATGGTCCCAGCTGGCGCACCTTGGCGACGGTGGTATTGACGACCTCGGCCCATTTGGCCCCTTCTGCGGCCGATACCCAGGAAAACTGGATCCGTTCCATGTCGATGCCCATGAATTCGGACAGATCCTTGAAGGCGATCCAGCGGCGGCGTGCGTGAAAGTTGCCGGAGGTGTAGTGGCAATCGTTGGGATGGCATCCCGAAACGATCACCCCGTCGGCCCCCTGGGCGAAAGCCTTGAGTATGAGCATGAAATCGATGCGGCCGGTGCAGGGGAAGCGGATAATGCGCACATTGGTGGCATATTTGATCCGGCTGGTGCCGGTCAGATCCGCTCCGGCATAGGTGCACCAGTTGCAGACAAAGGCGACGATTTTCGGTTCAAAGTCCATGATCTCTTCCGTGTTTAGTCCGCCCGGCTGGCAGCCCGGGCTCCATTCCGGATTGTGGCGCCGCCGCGAAGCAGGCGCCGGGGTGGTTCAGGCGAAGAGCTCCATCACCGTGATGCGGCGCCCGGAACAGGCCGGCTTGGCCCCGGGCGCCGGGGTGGTTCAGGCGAAAAGCTCCATCACCTCGGCATAGACCTGCTCGTGGGTATAGCCCTGGATATCGATCGATTTGGAGCGGCAAAACGCGACACAGGTGCCGCAGCCCTGGCAGAGGCCGGGATTGACCCGCGCCACCGTCTTGATCAGCTTGCCGCTGCGGTCGCGGATCTCCTCGCGCTCGATCGCCTGGTAGGGGCAGGCCGACTGGCACAGGAAACAACCGACGCAGGTCGAGTAGAGCGGCGGGGCGCAGCGGTTGACCATGGCGATCAGCGGCTCGCGCGTCAGCTCATCCTTGGAAAAAAGCGCGGCCACCTTGGCGGCGGTGCCGGAGGCCTGACCCACCGACTCGGGGATGTCCTTGGGGGCCTGGCAGGCCCCGGCAAGAAATACTCCGGCGGTATTGGTCTCGACCGGCCGCAGCTTGGGATGGGCTTCGACGAAGAATTTATGGGCGTCATAGCTGACGTGGAGCTTTTGCGCTAGGGCTTCGGCCCCTTCGTTGGCCACGCCCGCGGTGGCGAGCACCACCAGATCGGCTTCGATCTCGACCGGCATGGCGTTGAGCAGGGTATCCGCCCCCTGGACGATCAGCTTGCCATTGCGCTCATAGATGCGCGAGACGCGGCCGCGGATGTAATGAACATGGTCCTCCTCAATGGCACGGCGGGTGAATTCGTCGTACATCTTGCCGGCGGCGCGGATGTCCATGTAGAAGACATAGGCCTCGCCATGGTGGACCTTGTGCTTGTAGAGCATGGCATGCTTGGCGGTGTACATGCAGCAGATCTTGGAGCAGTATTCGATGCCCTTGGCCTTGTCGCGCGAGCCGGCGCAGGCGACAAAGACCACCTTCTCGGGAGTTTTGCCGTCGGACGGGCGCTTCATCTCGCCCAGGGTCGGCCCGGAGGCCGAGAGCAGGCGCTCGAACTGCAGGCCGCTGATGACATCCTTGTAACGGCCGTAGCCGTACTCGGGGAAGAAATCGCTCTCCTTGACGTTAAAGCCGGTGGCGACCACCACGGCCCCGATCTCGTGTTCAACGATCTCGTCGGCCTGGTCGAACCGGATCGCCTGGGTCGGGCAGACCTTCTCGCAGACCCGGCACTTGCCCTTGGTGTAATAGGTGCAGTGGGTGCGATCGATGACCGGCTTGTTGGGCACCGCCTGGGGAAAGGGCACGTAGATGGCGGTGCGCTGGCCGAGCCGGGCGTTGAATTCGCTCGGGATGCGCTTGTTCGGGCATTTGGTGGTGCACAGGCCGCAGCCGGTGCAGAGCTTTTCGTCGAGGCTGCGCGATTTCTTGCGGATGCGCGCCTTGAAATTGCCGATGAAGCCGTCGAGGCTCTCCAGCTCCGCGTAGGTATAGAGGGTGATATTGGGGTGCTGCGCCACCTCGACCATACGCGGCGTCAGGATGCACTGCGAGCAGTCGAGGGTCGGGAAGGTCTCGGAGAGCTGGGACATGTGGCCGCCGATCGAGGGCTCGCGCTCGACCATGATCACCTTGTGGCCGGCGTTGGCGATGTCGAGAGCCGACTGGATCCCGGCGATGCCGCCGCCGAGCACCAGGGCAGTCTTGGTCACCGGCACCTTGATCGGAAAGAGCGGGTGGTTGTGCTTGACCTTCTCGACGAGGATGCGCACCAGATCGATGGCCTTCTCCGTGGTCGCCTCGCCCTTCTCGTGCACCCAGGAGCAGTGCTCGCGCAGATTGGCCATTTCGCAGAGATAGGGATTGAGGCCGGCTTCCTCGCAGGCGCGGCGGAAGGTCGGCTCATGCATGCGCGGCGAGCAGGAGGCGACGACGACGCCGTCGAGGCGTTTCTCGCGGATGGCCTCGCGGATCATACTCTGACCGGGATCCGAACACATGTACTTGTAATCGATGCTGTGCACAACCCCGGGGATCTTGCCGCAGACCTCGGCAACGCGGCCGCAGTCGACGGTCGCGCTGATGTTCTCGCCGCAATGACAGACAAATACGCCGATTCGTGACATGATCAGGACTCCTCTTGGGCGGAAACGGGCTCCAGAACGGGCGTGGCGGCGCGCTCCGGCAGACGTACGGGCACAATGTGGCGGTGCAGTCCGAGTTTTTTGGGCGGCAGCCCCAGCGCCAGCCCGATGGCCTGGGTGATGTAGAGAACAGGGATGTCGTAGGTTTTTCCGGCGGCCTTGTTGATGGCGCTGCGCCGCATGTCGAGGTTGCTGTGGCACATCGGGCAGGCGACGATGATCGCTTCGGCGCCGCGGCTGACGGCATCCTCGAGGATTTTGGCGCAGAGCGCACCCACCAGATCGGTGCGCGGGATCGACATGCCGGCGCCGCAGCACTCGGTCTTGAAGGCCCAGTCGATGGGCTCGGCGCCGATGCGCTGCATGATCTGATCCATCACCTGGGGATCCTCGGGGCGGTCGAACTGCGCGATCGCCGGCGGCCGGACCAGCAGGCAGCCGTAATAACAGGCCACCTTGTGGGCGAAGGGATGACGCAGGCGTCCGTTCAGCTCCTGAGGAAAGACCTTCTGGAGGACGTCGAGGATATTGAGCGAGCGCGGCATCTGTTCCAGCGGCAGCTCGATGACCCCTTCGATCTCGTGGCGCAAGGCCTCGTCCTGATGCAGCTCGTGGCGCGCCCCGGCCAGGCGGCTGAAACAGGCCGCGCAGGGGACGAGCAGTTCTTCCAGTTGCTGCTGTCCCGCCAGGCCGAGATTGCGGGCGGGCAGGGCCAGGGAGAGCTTTTTATTGAGGTTGTGGGCCGCACTGGCGCCGCAGCAGTTCCAGTCGTGAATCTCTTCGAGCTGCAGATCCAGCTCGGGGGCGATGGCCAGCAGGGATTCACCGTACTCGCGCGAAGAGCCCCCCATGGAGCAGCCGGGAAAATAACCCATCTTCATGGCCGGGCCTCCTCGTTCTGGGTCTTTTTGAACAATTTGTGCAGTGCGCGGCGGTTCTTCACCAGATGCGGGAAGGGTTTGAGCTTGCCCTTGAAAAAGAGCACCGGGGCCATCGCCACATCCTGGATCAGGTTCCAGCTGCGTGATTTATAATCCGCGATGAGGCCGACTTCGTAGAGCCGGCCGGCGTAATGGATGACATCGAGAAAGGATTTATGAAAGCGCAGGATATTGCGCGCGGCCGGATGCACCTTCTTCTGCCGCACCGCCTCGGCGCGGAGAAAATCGCTCACCTTGGGGATGTCGATCTCCATCGGGCAGCGGCAAAAACAGGTCTCGCACGAGAGGCAGAGCCAGATGCTGTGCGACCGCAGCGCTTTCTCATCCATTTCCGGCTGGCGGGTTTGCAGCAGGCGCATCAGCACGCTCGAGGGGTAGTCCATTTCGCCGGCGAGGGGACACCCGGCCGAGCATTTGCCGCACTGATAACATCGTGTTACATCTACTCCGGTGCTGCTGTGCAGGGAATCGGCCAGAGCCGCGCCCTGTACGACAGAGGCAGCATGCGCACTCATGAAATACTCCTTTGCATGGCAAGAGGAAGATTTTCTAAATGGGTGATGAGCCAGGACGGCAGAAAAAGGTGGGCATTCAAGGCATATGCGGAAGCCATCTATGATCGAGAATCCGTGTGCTATGAGTTGATTAGGATCGGACCGTGCTGCTTGCGAGCAGCGGTAAAATCTACACATCTGATGTCATTAAATCAAGAAAATAATTGCAGTGCGGCCCGGGAAAATTCCACCGGCGAACTGCCCTCGCCTGCAGCCGTCCGCTGTCGCGGCTGCGCAGCGTCAGGCTAGAGATCCAGGTCATCGACCTTGCGCGCCGAACGCCACCAGTTAAAATGGTCCCGCTGCCCGCTGCCGTGCGGCGCCAGGCTAGAGATCCAGATCATCGACCTCGCGCGCCGAACGCCACCAGTCAAAATGGTCCCGCTGCAAGATCTCCGGCGCCGGGAAGGGATAGTGGCAAAATCCCTGTTGATCGCCGATATAAAACCCGTTGCGGATCATGGCGAAGGAGATGTCCCCCTTGAGATAGCGGTTGATGGTCTTGGCCGGTTTTTCCGGATGCTGCACCAGACCGATGAGACATTCGCGCAAGTGCTCGATATGCGCATAGGAGAGATCGTCCGCCGGGGCGAGCGCGGGATCCACAGCCAGTCCGCCCAGTTCCATCTCCATGAAAAAGAGCCTGGGGACCGAGACCGGAAATTCCCGGTTAGTGACATAACGGCAGAATTCGAGGGGGTTGAAGAGGGTGGCGATGCGCGGCATCACCGGGCACAACTCTTGATAGAGATGGAGCCGGCGTTGCTCCTCCGGCAGGTCTGCACTCCGTGGCAGCTCCAGCACCTGGCCTGCATCCGTCACCAGGTAGAGGCTTTTCAGAGCCTGCAGCGGCAAATGCTCAAGGACCCGGTAAATGGAGAGATAGACCGAACGCTTGGGCTGGCCGTCGAGATGCGGCTGGCAACGCTGTTCGATATCCCCGAGGGGGAAATAGCTGCTGGAAAAGTTCTTGTCCACCTCGATAAAGATCGCCTGCCCGCGCGTCCGCTTGGCTGTGCCCGTGGCAAAATAGATTCCGAACTCCCGCGGCGGCAGCATCGAGGCGATCAGGGATTCAGGAAATATGGAGAGATAGAGATAAGTGGACAAAAAGTGGTTTCCTTTAAAAGTTCGTCAACTTAAAAATTACAATATTTTCCTTTCATAGTCAACAATGGATTGGGTAGGGTACCCCCCGAAAACTGGTTCCCACCTGACATCTCGTGCCGTATACCCCCCGAAATCTTGCTCCCACCTGACATCTCGCGCCGTGTTCCCCCCCCCCCGAAAACTGGCTTCCAACAGAGTGTTAATTTTGTAAAATAAGGATGTTAAGGGCAAGATAAATCTTATTAAAATACAAAAAGGTTGCCTCATTATAGTCGAGCAAACCATAAAATATGGCAGCTTTTTTTTAAATTGATGTCATCCGGGTGGGACGCAGATTAAATTGATGTCATCCGGGTGGGACGCAGATTAAGGTTTCAGG
>Ga0209098_1002857_pt1 | contig 14839 bp, 15 predicted proteins | sample AD_JPNHW1_MetaG_FD_184429 | JGI IMG/M metagenome (GOLD analysis project Ga0209098, IMG submission 184429) | Active sludge microbial communities of municipal wastewater-treating anaerobic digesters from Japan - AD_JPNHW1_MetaG (SPAdes) (version 2) | ecosystem: Engineered > Bioreactor > Anaerobic... | reverse complement strand
GTACCGGGGAAGGAGCAGATCCCTGCCGGTGCGGATGTGTAATCGGTACCCGCTTTTATCCTCCCACTCCCCGCTGGCGCACACGCTTGAAGCATGTGCCGCCATAGTACCCGATCGGGGTTAAACGTTCCTCGCTTTATCATTTATACACCCGAAAAGGTATATTAATTGCTTATTTTAATAAAATACACCCGAAAGGGTGCAAAACTGAAAATTAGTATTATATTTGCACCCAAAAGGGTATAAAATGGACCTTGCAAGCTTTGTAAAAAAGAAACGGAAATCGGTAAAGCTCACTCAGCCCGAACTGGCTGAAAAGGCCGGCGTGGGTTTGCGTTTCATCCGGGAACTGGAACAAGGCAAACAAAGCCTGCGCCTGGATAAAGTAAACCAGGTGCTGCAACTATTCGGTTACCAGGTAGGAGCCGTCCCGGCAAAACCCGGCGCCGATTCCTGATTCTTTCGTTCAAGTTCCAGGGTTCACGGATTCCAGATTCCAGATTCACCAAAGTGCGAAAAGCTGCCATAAAAATAGAAGGCCAAATAGCCGGCCGGCTCACCCAGGATGAGCAAGGCTATCATTTTGTGTATGATAATGCGTATGCAACCCGACCCGATGCCCGTCCTGTTAGTCTCACCTTGCCGGTGCGTGAAGCGCCTTATACATCGAATGTGTTGTTTCCGTTTTTTGACGGCCTGATACCCGAAGGCTGGTTGCTCGATATAGCCGAAAAGAACTGGAAATTAAATCCCCGGGACCGTATGGGATTATTGTTGGCTTGTTGTAAAGATTGCATTGGTGCAGTTAGTGTGGAAGCAATAACAGAGGAGGATGCGCCATGAGCCGGTGTTTATTTTGCTACCAGAAATTGGCTGATAATGAGAAGGATTTTCATATATCCTGCTCAAAGAAAATGTTTGGTCAGCCCGTGCCTCCTTTACTGCCTTATTCAGAAGAAGACCTGGAGCCACTTGCTCTAGAAGTGATACAAAGCCAGACAGCAGTCACCGGCGTGCAAGCCAAATTATCCCTGCATATTACAGGCAACCATAAAGCAGGCACTGAAAAACGATTTACCATTGTTGGCTTGTGGGGAGGTTACATATTGAAACCACCCATTGCATTATATCCGCAACTGCCGGAAGTGGAAGATGTCACTATGCATCTGGCACAATCAGCTAAAATAAAAACAGCGCCACATAGTTTGATACGCCTGACGTCGGGCAATCTTGCTTACATAACCAAACGAATTGACCGCACAAATAAAGGAAAGCTGGCCATGGAAGACATGTGCCAACTCACCGAACGGCTTACCGAAGACAAGTATCACGGCAGTTACGAACAGATTGGCAAAGTCATTAAAAAATATTCGGCCACCCCTGGTTTGGATGTAGTAAACTTTTTTGAATTGGTACTCTTCTCATTCCTCACCGGCAATGCCGATATGCATTTGAAGAATTTCTCCCTGCTGGAGCAACCGGAATCTGGCATGACGTTGTCACCGGCGTATGATTTGGTGAATACAACTTTGGTAAACCCTGCCGATGACGAGGAACTGGCGTTGAATCTAAACGGCAGAAAAAAGAAGATAAAGAAGCAGGATTTTGTGGCAGCCATGAACACCTTGCAGGTGGAAGAAAAGCAGCAACAAAACATCTTTAACAAGATGGCCGGTGCAATGCCTAAATGGTTCGAACTGATTGATAACAGCTTTATGAGCGATGTTTTCAAAAACAGATACAAAGCCCTGATAACCGAAAAAGCTAAAGTTATTTTATAACTCCGGGCTTTCGCCGGCGCGCGTATCCTTAAGCGTGCCTTGCCTCTGTCATTGAAAAAATTTAAATACAACTTCGTTCTCCGGGCTTCCATCTCATGCCGCCGGCGCCCTCTGTTTCGCCTGTTCATAAGAATTTGCCGCCTCCCGGGTCAGTATACAAATCATATTCATAAATTTGGCATGACAGAAAACCATCTGATACCAACCGGATTTATAAATCAACCAAAACAAATCTGTTATCACGCCGAAAGCCATCGGAATAACACATCCCCCTATGAAAGGAAATTCACTCAACCGCAGGAAGTTCTTTACCGTCGTCGGAGCCGGGAGTCTGGTCCTGGCCGCCAAGCCCTTATCATCCATTGCCTCATCGTTCGTCCCGGTCGATGACAAACCGGCAACCAACATTGCCGATGCAGCCAAAACACCGAGAAATGAGCTGTCGATGCCGGGAAAATTTCCGGGAAAGGTAATTCATGTTAAAAATCCGAAGGCCGTCGTCAATGGCGAACCGGTTGAGTTGGAGGCCTATCTGATGATAAAGAAAGCCATGCTGGAACTCACCGGACAGAAAAACCTGAAGAAGGCGTGGAGAATGTTTGTGAAGCCGGGCGAACGCATCGGTCTGAAAGTGAACCCTGTAGCCGGGAAACTCCTTTCGACCAGCCATGCCGTCACCAAATCGGTCATCAGGCAGCTTCTGGAAAGCGGCATCCGTAAGGAAGACATCATGATATGGGACCGGAGGGATATGGAACTGAAAGATGTCGGGTATACGGCTGAGAACTATCCCGGAATAAAAATAGCCGGAACCGAATTGCAGGATGACCAGGGGGCTTTCTATGACAAGGAAGGAAAGCTTTATGGCGAGAACAACATTGATAAAGAGTGGTTCTACTGGGCCGATGTGGAGGGGGAATACGACAGCGAGACGATGCCTTACATGATCAATGGCGGCAAATACTCTTACTTTACAAAAATCGTCACCCGCGACCTCGATAAGATCATCAACATTCCGATTCTCAAAAATGCGGGCAATTCCATTACCAATGCCATGAAAAACCTGGCATTCGGTTGCATTTCCAATACCGGCAGGCTTCATGCGCAGCTCTGGAACGAAACCTGCGCCGAAGTATGCGCCTTCGCTCCCATACGCGACAAAGTGGTTCTCAACATCTGCGACGGGCTCCGGGGTTGCTTCAATGGCGGTCCGGCCGCCAATCCCCAGTTCATCTGTGATTTTAATTCCATCCTCGTTGCCACCGACGCGGTTGCCCTGGACAGGATCGGCTATGACATTGTTGTTGAAAAACGCATTGCCAAAGGCATTCAGAAAACCGCCACACCGGAAAAGTTAAAATTCCTGGCTATGTCGTCCGATCTCGGATTAGGCATATCCGACAAAGACAGGATCGACCTGAAGGTATTCGACCTTGAATAAAATAGATTCCTGCCCGTAATTGACTTAAACTGACAACTGTTCATGACAAGATATTGCCGGATTTTCTTCTTACTGCCCTTCATTTCCCTGACCGGTTTTTCGCAGGAACCTGTAACTTATCCTGCTATCGGCACAAGCGATCTGCCGGATGCTGTTTTTGAAGCCCCCAAAACCTATACGGGAGCTTCGCTTTACGGCTATATGGACGGAGGCGCCGACCTTTACCTTGAGTATGGTCTGGCCGGAGCCCGGATTGATGAAGTAACCATGACGGGAAGAAAGTATACCATTGAAACATACCGGATGAACGGCCCGGAAGGCGCCTTCGGGATATATTCCGTTTCACGGTACCAGTGCAAAAGCGCCCCGCCTTTGGCGCCGTTTACCTGCCTTACGCCATACCAGTTGCAAATAGTGGTCGGACCGTTCTACATCAATATCATCAACAGTTCCGGCGCCTCCGCCGACAGCGCTGCTTCCCTGAAAATCGGCGAAGCGATCGTAAGGAAAGTAACGGATAAGCCGGCTGATATCAGCCGTTTTATGCCGGAAATTCCGATGGAAACTATAAACCGGGAAGCAATCCTGGTAAAAGGGGAGCTGGGGCTCAGGAACGGCGCCCCCGACCTGGCTGACTATTTCGAGGGGATGTCCGGATATTGTGCCGTTATTCTTCAGCAGACGGAACAGGTCCTTATTTCGGTCCGGTTCAAGGACAAAGAGGATACGGAGGCATTCACAGCCCTTCATTCCCCTGGTCAGAGAAGCGCGACGGCCTCAGCCGCTGATGCGGGGGAAGAAACCATCACCAGAATTTCGGAGAATCAGTTGCTGATCCGCATCCAAAACAGCGGGAACCGGGAAGAATAAAGCCGGCAGTGTTTCTGATTGTTTCAGCCGTTTTAAAACCAGAAATTGAATGCCGGTGTGAGTGAACATTCTCCGGTAAGATATCCGCTGATCCATCCGGTCGTTTAAAATTGTTACCGGTATCCCGTCACCGGCAGGTCCTCCGGTTTATACTGGGGATACCGGCTGAACATACGCAACTGATCCGGAGTAAGATCCCTTTTCCTGTATGTAAAAACTTTTGCTGCTTTACAGGTGGTTGCCGTAGTTACGATGATATTGACAGGAACTGATAATACCATAAATCCCCCGTGCGAAAATGTTGATAATAGAAACAAGAGAATGGCCGGCGAATAATTTTTCGGTTTGGCATAGTACAATGTATAATCCTTTACAGAGCTGAATTTTACAATTACCGCCTCCTTCATTTTCTTGTCAAAGGGTAAAATCATCATACAGGCAGAATCAGCGGCCAGCAGTTCTCCTTTGATGTATAGACGGCCGTTCTGCCAGGCCGCCAATTCAACATGAATCTCCGAGCCATACGGATACTCATCCGCTTCGTTCGGCCGCGGGACATGCCTGGGAATTGTGCAGCCTGCCGACACCAGCAATGCCGTGAGTATTGCGATGAAGTAACCTTTAGTTGTCATGGTACGAAAATGTTTCGGCCTCAATTTTCGAGTTCCAGAATATTTGTTCCATCAATGTTTCATAGGATTTATATTCTGCGGCCTGCTTTCTGAAATACTTGTCAGGATGGTACGTCATCTGCCGCAGTTTCAAAAGGTCTTCGTCTTTCAGCCAACTGTTACGCATCCATTCCAGGTAATATCCTTTTGAGTAAAGAAACAGTTCATAATCCCTTTCATCAGGAAGCTGAAAGCGAAACGTATACTCGTCGCCCGGCATCGAGACCAGGTACTCTTCAGGGTTTCTTATCAATGCCAGGGCTGCCGAATCCTCCTTCCCCTTATTCAGGACCCCGGCCGGACCGATAACCAGCGGGTCGATTTTTTCTTTTATTTCGGTCAGCGCCAGGTAATCCAGCCGCCACAATCCTTTGTTAAGGACCAGTTTCAGCTTTAACCGGTTTAAGCTGTCCGGTATTTTTAACGGCACCATCTGTTTATTCACGGCAATGGGTCCCGTTTCGTACACTTCGCCCCGGAATATCCATCGGCCGCTGTTTTCATCCAGGGAATATACATCGATGCCGCCTAATTCTTCATAAAACCGTTTGTTGTCTCTCATCTTCATTTTTCCTGATTCTATCATCGCATAAGCATCCCCGACGTAATTCCCCATGTAACCCATACAATTGTAAATAAAATAGGTTGTCATCAGGGTTTGCCTGAAATGAATCACAAGGCCCGGGTCCATTATTTCAGGCAATGAATCGAAAGTAATAATGATTTCCTCCTTACTTTTCAGGTTATCCTTATCCGACAGGCTGAAACGTTCAACCAGATCATTGTTTCGAAGCAGGTTTGTAATATCCCCTTCTTCACCTGTTGCTTCCGTTAACGGATAAAGGTTTGTGCACAAATAAAAATCGTTGTTGCCCGACTGGCATACCTTTTCCTGTGCTTTTACCGGCCAGGCATACAAACTGATATCGTTCACGCAATGGGTTTCAAGCGCTTCATTTTTCATGGTAATGCGAAATTCCTTTTCCCTGGTCTTTGTCCGCGGTAAAGCGTCCAGGTCGGAATACTCCCGTGAAGGGAAAAAAGCATGTGAAAAGCCTTCGGCGTCAGCATGATGGAAATTATCCCCTGGATTTATATAAAATGTAGGGCACGATCCGAAACAAGCTTTGGGGACAGTAAGGCAAAACACACCAAGAGCCACATCCAGCCCTGCCAGGATGCTTAACCCCGCGATCCGTCCTGATTCATCGTATGCCAGCTTTTTGTTGGTTTCGAAAATGGCTACGCTGTCGATGGGAATATCCATCGGCCCTTCGGATACTTTTATCCGTCTTTTGTCATAAGAGGTTCCGTTCCCGGAAATGAACCGCTGTGTTGAATCGACATTCCATGTATCCCGCAATATGACCACCCCGCCGCTTTTAAGGTGGGCTTTTAAAAACGGCCGGGTCTGAAGATTCTTTTCCTCATGAATCAGTCTGTTGATGTCGTTGTAATTCGACCGGAAATAGTAGGGTGGTGTGGCGCAGGAAAAGGTGGCAGCCAGGATCACCGATAACCAAAATGGCCGTTTCAGGGTGTTCAGGAATTTCCGGTTCATAGCTTTGCTATTAATGCATATGAGTGATGATCTTCCGGCATTTCTTTTCTTAGGATCCCATTGATGAAGTGAATGCCCATGAGGAATCATCCTGATTATCATCAGGTTTCAGTCGGCAGGCTGCTCTAAACAGGCCCGGGCCGTTATGAATTAAAAAACGAGGTGACTAGCAATCCGATAAAATGTTCCGCCGGCAATCCCGGCATTAACGGACCGGATCCATTCAAGCCGGCAGGTATCCGGCTATCCGCTTCATGTAAAGTTAGTTAAAATCAGGGATAGCTGCAAATAAATATCCATTTGCGACACGTTGGCAAACAATGGAATATTTCTTCAAAACAGCCATCACAGCGTCCCCTGCAACCTGCCTCGGTTTATTAAGTAATAAGTTCCCGCCGCCACAAGGTTTACCGGCCAGTTTCGCCGACTGGCCTGAAAACCTGCCTGCATATTTGCTGCCGGTTCCGGATCCCTGATTCCGCAACCAGTAATTAAATCCTTTGGTATTACCTTTTTGCTGTTTTCTGTATTAAATGCTGGTAGTCTTACAGTCTTTTTCATGTCAGGGCCCGGCGCCTCCAGGGTGAACCTTAAAAAGTACTTACCCCGGAAGTACCGGGTTCTGGTTTGTAAAGAACCCTTCAGGATGTCTCCTGAGAATGCCTGGTTTAAGAACCCGTTTCAGCCCGGTAAGATATAAATCTGTATATTCGCATCTTACAGTTCCAGGCTTTTCAGCCCCGAATGGTTCACTTTATTTGCCAATATGCTCTTCCCCGAAATACCGTTTTAAAAGAAGGGAGAAGATTCGTGACACCCGCAGAACTTATCAGAAAGTCATCGCCATGAAAAAAAACCTTGTCATCTATTATTCCAATTCCGGTAGTAACAAGTACCTGGCAAACAGGATCGCCGGGAGTTTAGCCTGTGATATCACCGAAATCAGGCCCCGTTTGAATGCTTTTCCCCTGTTATTACTCTTTTCGTCCCTGAAAAGAAGTTTTGGAATTAAGGCGCTTAAACCGAACCCCGGTGAATATGAACGGATTATTTTATGCGGACCTGTCTGGATGGGGAAACTCATTTCGCCTTTGCGCGATTTCCTTTTTAAGTACAGAAAAAGCATCGACAGCCTGTATTTTGCCAGTTGCTGTGCCAGCAGCGATATCGCAAAAGACGAAAAATACGGTCACGGGCTGGTGTTCAATATGGTCAGAGAGATCATGGGACAAAAGTGCATCCACTGCGAAGCCTTTCCTGTCGGCCTGGTAGTGCCGGAGGACAAAAAGGAGGACGGCAACACCATCATGAAAACACGGTTATCGGATGATAATTTCAACGGGGAAATCCTGTTAAGGTTTGAAAAATTCATCCAACTGCTTGCCTAATAGCCATTTCATTGAAATGTTAAACCCCCGACGGAACAATCTTACCCGCCGGGGATGAGGTTTCAGCGCCTGCATTTAAACCGATGCAGGCGTATAGGCATGAAAGGCCGTCACATCAAATATCAGGGATTCCCTGCTATCGGCGCATCACTTTTTTCACTGCTTTGTTCACCGATAAAAAAAGCACCTGAAACCGGATGCTGAAGCAACTTTAATTAAACATTCAATTCCTCCGGGAGAGCAGAATATTCCGGATCATTCTTGCATCGGTCCGGATTTTGGTGTTATCTTTGACTATCTTCTGTTATAACCCCTAAAAAACGATAGCCGATGAAAAGAACATGGTTTGTCACCGTATTGATCGCCCTGATGATTGCGGTGATTTCTCCCGTTAAACTACTGGGTCAGGATACCAAGCCCGATAAAGCCAGGGAAAAATCAAAATCCGAGAATGTCAACAAGCCTCAAAAGACCGAAGACAACGTCACCCCCGGAAATATCCCTGCCGGACAGGAAGGTAAGGCTGTGACCGGTGAAAAGGAAAAGGGCTACCAAAAAACCGGGGATACCGGAAAAAAAGAAGGCTGGAACCAGGAGAAAAAGACCGGCGCAGATAAAGCCGGCATAGCCAAAGACAAGAAAACCCGGGAGAAGGAAATGAAAAAAGCCAGGAAGATGAGAGAAGAGAAGGCCCGCGCTGCCAAGAAAGAACGGGAAAAGATGATGAAGGAGAGAGAAAAAGAAAGGGCAAAAGCAGCAAAGGAAAAGAAAGAGGCCAGGAAACAACATTCGAAGTAAGGCATTTCCCTGAATTACTTAACAATATCCCGGATATTTAATCCGATTTGCCAATCCGGACTGTAGTTCCGGAGGCCTGTATGTGGCGCCGGTTTTACTGCGGATAATCGAACATGTTTTCCGGGATGGGCATTCCTGCTCATCTTTACAGGGGTTTCCGGTAAAATTTGTGTTTCATCCCTAACAGGATGCTGCTATTTTTTTTCAATTTGTCGGTTCCCAGTTCGATCATCCGGGAAATTCCCTTTGGTGACGAATTATTGAAGCCTGCCGCATTTTTGGGATTTTTTAACCTTACAACAATCATAAATTTATCTAAATTTGTTAAGAGAATGAAATAAAACTTTGGATCCTTCGTTTTTCTCAAGGTTAATTATTGCCATTATTTCAAAACGCTTTATTCAAAACAATCCACATATTTTTCAACCAAATCTATCCAATTATGAAAAAATCAATTTCGTTGCTGGCTTTGTTGCTATTTCTGTCGGCAAGCCTGTTTGCCCAAAAAACAGAGTATATCAGGAAAAAAAATGAAGATCTGTTTTTACTGAAAAACAGGCTGGAAAAACCTGATAAGAATGCAGCAAAAGAGAAACGTATTCCGCACTTCAGGGATATGATCACAAAAAAACAAAATCACAGCCTTAAATCAACTGATGTTATCAAACAAAGGCTCGACAGCATTACAGGAGGCTATTGGGATGACTATTCCAGCCAGTGGTTACCGGAATCTAAAGATGAATTTACTTATGATGACAACGGAAATAATACAAAATTAATCGAATGTGAATGGGAACCTGACGACAACCGATGGATACCTTATGATAAGCAGGAATATTCCTACGATGCAGAAGGCAGGATCATCGAGTATCTTGATTATGAATGGGACGACGCTACCAGTCAATGGGAATCTTTCTGGAAAAGTTCGTTCACCTATGACGTCAACGGCAACATGATCCAACTTGTTGATTACTATTGGAGTGATTACCTTAATAACTGGACATTTGACACCAAAACCGATATGACTTACGATGCCGCCGGGAACCTGGTGCAGGACATTGAATACTTCTGGGATGAAGACATAACCCAATGGATTAATTCAACCAAAGGGGAGTACACTTACAATACCGGCAACAACATTATACTGGAAATCTTCTGTGACTGGGATGAAAACAGCAGCGCCTGGGTAAATTTTTGTAAGACGGAATACTCCTATGATACCGGCGACAAGTTGATTCTGATATTGGACTATCAATGGAATACCACCGGGTGGATTGCATCCAATAAGATGGATTACACCTGGGACCTCAACGGCCATGTGGTTCAGGAAGTCTTTTCTTCATGGGATGAAAGTTCCTCCTTATGGGTTTATGCCTTTAAAAGTGAACATATCTACGACTCAGATGGTAACCTGACGCAGGAATTATCTTATCTCTGGGAGCAATCCGTCAGTCAGTGGGTCGCTGAATCAAAGGATGAATATGAATATAATAATTCATTTTCCTTCTCCAACCTGCTGCTGCCATTCTTGTTCCTGTATGACGGAGAAGATGTTCTGGCCTATTTCAATCATATGCTTACCCACATCAATAATTATGTTTGGGAAGACAATCAATGGATATTTAACTATAAAACTGTTTTGGACTACTCCCCGCAGGAAGTATTATCAATAAACAGTATAAGTGCCGGTTCCAATCAGGTATCTCCCAATCCCGTAAGCGATTACCTCACTGTAACCCTGGATAAAAACTACGACAAAGCCCGGTTTGAATTATTCGACATGCAGGGCAAAAAGGTCCTGTCCGAAAACGTGATGAATCATGAGAAAGTAAGCCTTCAGGGTTTCAGCGCCGGCATTTATTATTACGTCATCATTGCCGGCCAGGAAAGGCAAAGCGGGAAACTGATCAAAGAATAAGGGGCCGCGCCCAGCTTTTAATACTGCAAACAGGCAATTACCCGGGACGCCGATGGGTACCGGATGTTTTACCAACGAAATCCATTTATGAAGCCCTGGTAATTGCCTGATTGTTTTATCAATATTGTCGTCCGGCAGAAAATTGGTTGCTCACTTTGCCGCCACACTCCGGATTTTTACAGCATCACGGGCTTTTCAAACTTTCCAGCCAATGGCCTGTACAAATAACCTATTCAAGCTTATCATTTTAATATATTCGCTCAACCAATAAAGGCGGCTCAAGATGAAAAGATGCTTCTCTCCTCTCCTGTTTCTGATGATCGGCTATATCGTAACCAGTTGCAACACATCCGCCCTTCAACGGGGCGATAACAGAGTGCGGCCGCCGGCTGATACGGTCGGTTTTGCGCATCTTGACCGGCAGATCGATTCGGTGATGAACCGCATCAACCGGAACTATTCCAAAGAATTGCCGGAAGTAATCATCCATACGGATTCCTGCTGGAGGGTTGCCATTTGTCCCCACGATGATTATGCCTATGCCAGCTGGCAATACCCGGCCATACTCCGGAATATCAAGGCAAAAACAGTCCTCATTTTTGGCGTTGCCCATAAAGCGAAACGATTCAATATTTCCGACCGCATCGTTTTCGACAGCTATCCCTACTGGCACGGCCCTTATAAAAACATCAGGATATCCCCCTACAGGGAAGAGATAATGGCTTCAATGCCCCGTCAATATTACCTGGTCAGCGACAGCCTTCAGGCGGCGGAACATTCCGTTGAAGGCATGCTGCCGTTTCTTCAGTATTTCAACCGGGATATAGAGATCATTCCCATCCTTGTTCCTTATATGGATGCGGCCACTACGGAAGGAATCTCCCGATCATTGTCCACGGCTGTGTGGCGTGTGATGAAGAAGCATCATCTGAGATGGGGAAACGATCTTGCGCTCCTGATCACCACCGATGCCGTACATTATGGCGATGAGGACTGGGGCGGAAAGAACATGGCTCCTTTTGGCACCGACAGCGCCGGTTATAAAAAGGCGGTCGCCCGCGAGCATGCCATCATCGACAGTTGCCTTACAGGAGAACTCAATAAGGAAAGGATCGCGCGATTCATTCATTACACGGTTCAGCCGGGCGATTATAAAGAATACAAATGGACATGGTGCGGCAGGTATAGTATTCTTCTCGGACTCATGACCGCCATTAACCTCCGTGAGGAACTAAACAGCGCCCCCCTTTCCGGAAAATGCCCTGCCTATAACACCAGCATCGATCACGCGCCGTTGCCCGTGGAAGACCTGGGGATGGGCCGGACGGCTATCGCCAGCCTGAGGCATTGGGTAGGTTATGTAAGCGTCGGGTATAAATAGAGCAGCGTATCCCCGGCAACAGGCCCTTCCGGTTTTCAGTCTATTCATTATCAGAATAGGAATCCGGTTCTTTTTTCTTGTTGACCGACAATACCTTAAAAAAGAAATAACCGCATAAACCTGTCACGATTGCACTCACCGACAGCCAGAGAATTATTGCAGAGGTGTTCATAAGCCCAGCATTTGGTGTTGAAGTATGTAAACCATGGCACCGGCAAAGTAGCCGAGCAAGGCAAACAGGCTGATTTTCCGGAGATACCAGAAGAAATTTATTTTTTCCATTCCCATGGCTGCCACGCCGGCTGCCGATCCGATAATCAGCGCGCTGCCGCCGGTTCCGGCGCAATAAGCCAGGAATTCCCAGAAGTAATGATCGGTGGGGTACACCTGCAGGTCATACATCCCGATGGCTGCCGCTACCAGCGGTACATTATCCACCACCGACGAAAGAAGTCCGATGGAAAGGACGACCAGGTTTATATTCCTGATTTTTTCTTCCATAAGCACGGCCAGATGCGATAACATACCCGAGGACTGTAATGCCGAAATGGCAATGAGTATCCCCAGAAAGAACAACACGCTGGGCATATCAATTCGGTGCAAAGCATGGCGAACAGAGTACCTGCTTTTCTCTTCCTCGTTTTTATCTTTATGGACGAATTCGGAAAGCAGCCACAATACTCCCAGCCCAAACATCATTCCCATGAACGGCGGCAGGTGGGTAATGGTCTTGAAAACGGGAACAAAGAGCAGCGCACCGACGCCTGCAAAGAAAAACAGGTTACGCTCAAAAGTCGAAGCCATTGGATTGCCGGATGCATTAATGACCGGCAATTTCCGCGTATTTCCTTTTAACATGAAGGTAAAAGCGATCAGAGGCACGAAAAGGGAAACCAGGCTGGGCAGGATTAATTTCACAATTATCTTCCAGGTAGAAACCTGTCCGCCGATCCACAACATTGTGGTAGTCACATCCCCGATAGGCGACCATGCGCCGCCCGAATTTGCCGCTATGATCACCAGACCGGTGAAGAGCATTCTTTCGTTTTTATCGGAGATCAGTTTCCTGAGCAGCGTAACCATAACGATGGTAGTGGTAAGGTTGTCGAGTACCGCCGAAAGGAAGAACGTAAGCAATCCGATGATCCATAAAAGTTTACGCTTGCTGGTGGTTTTTATCATCCGGGTGATCACCTCAAATCCGTCGTGGGCATCAATCACCTCAACAATGGTCATGGCGCCCATCAGGAAAAACAGGATACCCGAAATTTCTCCCAGATGTTCCAGGAGTTGCTCATTCACAAGATGCGAATCTGCGGACATCAATACATATACCGCCCAGCAGATTACGCCGGTCAGAAGGGCGCTTGCCGCTTTGTTAAGGTCCAGCTTATGTTCGAGAATAATAAAGATATAGCCCAGGACGAAGATAAGGGCAATGATTATTTCCATCTGCAAGGGGGTAAAGGTGAGTTAATGGTAAAGTTTATTCGCTGAGCGCCACCGTTGAGCTTATCCAACCCTCATCGTTCTCCTTCTCTATGTACCCGGGTTTTATTAACCTTCCGCGGTCAATCCTCCTGATGATCGCTCCTGCCTGTAATTGCCGGCTTATTTTACAAGTAATACTTTGATAAGTATCATGGCTGCGATAACTGCAACAAAAACAAGTCCCATCATGAGTTCTACCGGAATTTTACCTTTTTTCATTTTCAATTTTAGGTTTAATATTTAATGACAAACCTAGGCAAGAATGTCCAACCAGATAATTAAAATTTAATTAGAAAATCTCAGGAAAAACAGCATATATCTTTGGCGCCTTCGGTGTTTCCAATATCCGGGAATCTAAATAATGATGCAGTAAATTGATCTTGTATACATAGTACCGTGCCCATATAAACATTGGGAGCTATTAGTTATCTACTCTTTTTTCTCAATTTCCTTTGTTGGCCTGCCCGACAGCATTAGGCCAAACATCATGACCAGCACTGAAAGAACAATCGTTTGAATGACCAGTGATTTACCAACTACCGGCATTCTTTGATCCGGCAGGATGGAAATAAACAACAATATTGTAATCAGGCCACGCGGGGCAACAAACAACAGTTCCGTGGCAGGCAGTTTAAATACTTTTAATGTAACCCAGCGTATCAGATAAATTGATATTACAATACCGCAAGACCATGGCAATGATCCAAGATCAAGCAATTCTTCAGTTTCCATCAGATAGCCAAAGAGGAGGAAAAATAGGGACCTGACAAGAAAGGTTACTTCATAGGTTATGTCTTTGAATTTCACCACTTCCGCTTCAAGTTTCTGAGGCCTGAATTGTTCAAATATTTTGAACCTTTTAAATTCTTCTGTATTCCCGAGAAACAGTCCAAATACAAGAATAAATATTAGACCAGGCAAATGAAACTGTTTTGAAACAGCATAAATAAGAATAACGAGCAGGATTATAGGAGTGTATGTAATATGATGACTTATCCGGCTCAATAAAAAAGAAAGCATCAATACTAAGATAAAAGAACCAATAACGATAACTATCAACTGGCTGCCAAACCGAAAGAATATATGCCCGTTAAATGTATTATTAATAGCAATAAAATTAAAGAGCAACACTCCAATAATATCAGAAAAGCTGCTCTCATATATTACCAGTTCTTTCTTTATCGGGCTAAGATTTCGCACACTTGGAATTGCTATTGCACTGCTGATCACACAAAACGGCAAAGCATTAAGCAAGGCTGTTTTAAACTCAACAACCTGAAAAAAATAAAATACTCCGGCAATTACAAATAACAGCAATAGCATCGGAATCAAGGCAAGCAACAAGGCTTTGCCTATAACGCCGACCTTCGCCATATTTATTTCCAGTTCCAGGGCACCTTCAAGAACAATTAATATGAGCCCGATCGTTCCCAGAACCGGCAGAACCGGATTAAGGTCAGGTATTGAAATTTTCAGCATTATAGTTGTTTGCCGAACAATCCATCCCAGGAATAATAAGAGGATAACCGAAGGAATCCG
>Ga0209098_1002854_pt1 | contig 14846 bp, 11 predicted proteins | sample AD_JPNHW1_MetaG_FD_184429 | JGI IMG/M metagenome (GOLD analysis project Ga0209098, IMG submission 184429) | Active sludge microbial communities of municipal wastewater-treating anaerobic digesters from Japan - AD_JPNHW1_MetaG (SPAdes) (version 2) | ecosystem: Engineered > Bioreactor > Anaerobic... | reverse complement strand
CACGATGTTCTCACTGCAGGCTATGGCCAGGCAGTACAAGAAAATGAAAGAACAAATGAAAAAATAATTCCAATGTTCGACTTTATAACCTACATGCAGCATATAGCTGAAAGCCTTACAGCCATTAGCCACAGCGAAACCAATAAAAGTTTTTTCCGCGTAAGCGGGCTCAACCAGATGGAAGAGCTGCTGCAAAATTTGTCAACGGCCAAATTCCCGGCGCTCATTGTTGAAGACATGCCCGAAGGCCGGTTTCTCGACGAGCGCAGCAACAACGTGATCGACCGTCGGTATTTCTCATTTTACGTGCTGAAACCGGCCAAAATTGAAGATGCCGCCGACCGATCGGCGGTGATCGACGAGTGCAAGGATATTGTGAATAAGATCATCAGCCGCATGTTCAAGAATTTTAAAGATGCGAATATTAATTACAACAGCGAATCCGGTATCATGCGAAACCTGGAACGCGGCAGCATCGGGTACCGTGCCGTGGGGCCCATCGGCGATAATTGTGTCGGTATATGGGTAAGCTTCACGCTCATCGATACCACGGATGTTATTTACAACGAAAGCGACTGGAACAGTGTCAGCTAATACCAACATACAACTCACGCTGCAGGCCTGGAGCGATATTGTTGAGGAGCGATGGCTCGATAAGATCCATAAGCTTGGCATAGGCCAAACGGGAATGCTTGAGAATAGTTTTCGTCACCAGGTGATTACCGACGGCGCCGGAAACCCGGAGCGCATTGAGTTTGCTTTTAATTTTTATGGACGGTTTGTTGATATAGGCGTTGGCCGCGGAATGCAGGCTGGCGTTACAAAGGATGATCCCGGATATTGGGATTACCGTGATTTTTACGGGCAACTCAATATCTACAAGAGAAAGAGTAAAAAGTGGTACAGCAATACTCTGTATGCCGAGCGGCAGAAGCTGGTGCGGATACTGGCCGATAAATACAGCCATATAGGCACTATTACAGTAGTTGAAACACTCACAAAGACAATTTAATATGGCATCAAATACAGATACCGCAAGAGCTGTAATCGACATCGACGGAAAGCAAGCCGAGGTAGAACTGGAAAAACTTAAAGAAGATGCCAAAGAACTGCGTGTTTTGCTGCGCCAGGCACAGGAAACCAATGATCTGGCCGGGTATAAGAAGCTTGAGGCGCAGCTTAAAGCTAATGCAGCCGCTCAAAAGCAGTTCAAAAAGGCTGTATTTGACGTGGATAATGTGCTGAAAAATCTGAACGGGAGCACATTGCGAGAACTCAACAAAGCATACGCAACGCTGAATACGCGCATGAAGGACGCGAAGCACTCTACTGATGATGAGCGGGCTTCTTATGCAAAATTGCAGAGCGACATGGTAGCGATTGATGCCCAGCGCAAAAAACTGACCGCCGGCATTCGTGACCATGAGAAATCCACTTCTTCGCTGGGGATAAGCGTTCGGTCGTTATGGGGAGGCATCGGGCAACTGGCTGCCGGTTTGGGTATTGCTACCGGGGCTTTTGAAATTGCAAAAGGGGTTGTTAATGCAACCGACACCGTTAGCGATAAATTCGAAGAAACTCTTGGAGGTATTAAAAGCGGATTGAATTATTTCGCCATAGCACTGACAAATCTTGATTTCTCCAATTTTCTTACCAATATGCGGGCAGCCATCAAAGCTGGAAAAGATTATGTGCAGCAAATAGATACTATAAACGAACGTACAAGAGGGATCGCGATTATTGAAGCAGATGATGCTAAACGGATCGCTCAACTTGATATTATCTCAAAAGATGTTACAAGAACAAAAGCGGAAAGGATTAATGCACTTAAGGAGATACTTGGAATTGAGCAAAAAAATGCAAATTTATCCGTGACACTTGCTGCAGATAAAGCAAATAGTGAGCTAAAATATGCATCACAGATGACCGGATTAAGCCAGAAGAGAATTAAAGAAATGCTTAAGGAAAATGCAACGAGTTATACAAGCGTAGAAGCCGCAAAAAAATATAACGATGCGCTGGTTACTCTTGCCACCCAACGTCCTACCGGTAACTTTATTGCTGATTGGATACTTACTGATAAGCAGGCAATACAGGAAGCGCATAAATATGTTAAAAGCGCATCTCCCGAATTAAAAAAGAATGCCGCTGATCTTCTGAAGCTTGGCAGAATTAATGAAGAACAATATGATAGAATTACCAGTGCTTTAACAGAAAGTGGTCAAGCTCAGGCGGCCTATTATGAAGATAACAATAAGCGATTAACCCGGTTATCAAAATTGAATAAGGGTATTTTGGATGATGAAGAAAAAGATCAAAAAAAACATGAAAAAACAGTTATTACCGCCTACGAAGAGATAGATAAGAAAATAAGCGATGCCGATAAAAACATAAAGGATGCCCTGGCTAAAGGGAATACTCCCCTGGCGGAAAAGTTTCTCCTGGAAAAGAAAGCCGCTGAGAAATTAAAGGAAACTATCGACGGAATACAAAAGGCACTTGAACTAGGACTGAGCCTTGAAGATATCAAGAAAACGCTTGAGTCTTTCGAAAAAATGGATTCCCGTGCCGCCGGCATTTTTAAAAAGGACACTTCGGATAAAGGCATAGCCGAATCAGTAAAGAAAGGCCTTTCCGTTTTAGGTGATAAACGCGCCGGCGGCGCCATGGGCCCGAGCGTGGATGATGAATCTCGCGAAAAATTGGAACAGGATGCGGCTGAAGCTTGGAAACAGGCTACAATAGACATAGCTGTTTCGATGAACGATGCCATATTCCAGATTACTGCCAATAGACAACAGGATGAATATGACCAAAAAATGAACCTCCTGGAGAAGCAACGCGAGAAGGAATTATCGAATAAAAATCTTACCGAAGAACAAAAAGAGGCGATCAACAAAAAATATGATGCAAAGCAGCGAAAATTAAAACAAGATGCTTTTAAGAAACAAAGGAATGCCGATTTCATTCAAAGCCTTATAAACACCGCGTTGGGCGTTGGCAGGGCTCTTGCTGCTCCTCCCGGTTGGCCGTACAATTCAGCAGCCGTTTTAACGGCTGGAATAGAAGGCCTTGCACAATCAGGTATCATTTTAGCGCAAAAGGTACCGGAATATGGCAAAGGCCGCTACACAGTTACCGGCGATTCCGGGAAAATTTATAAAGATATTTCCTATACCGGACCCGCCGTTACCGGTATCTATACCCGGCCGGCGCTGGTATCGGAAAGCGGTAAAGAGCTTATTATTGACGCACCAACCACCCGCAACCTGCAAATGAACTATCCCGAGATAATTGCCGCCGTCATGGCTGCCAGGATCCCGCAATATGCCGGCGGCCGGTATACATCTGCAACCGCTACGGCTTCGGGTGCCTCCGGATCACAAACGAGCACGATGATGGTTGATGCCATGAACCGTTTTGCCGATGCCGTGGACAGGCTCGAAAAAAACGGTGTAAAAGGAAATTGGGTTTATAAGGACTTTACCGATTTCGACGAAAAAGTAAAAGCCACCGAGTCGAGGGTCGGTCTGTAATTGTCCTTTCATTGATAGCCTTTAAGCGCGAATTTTGAAACTCTGAAACTTTTAAACTTATCACCGTGGCCCTCACTCTTCTTCAATCACCGCCAACGCTGTTGCTTGCCAGGCAGCCTGTAGTATTTGGGGTGTCGACCGATAGCGCCGAGGATCCGCTCCGACTGCAGTGCGAAGTTTCTGGTTACGGTACCGACAGCCTTCTGCCCGACAGCAACAAAAAGGCTTATTTCGATGTATCTGATTATATGCAGGGTGTGCCGGTTGTGAGCCTGGCGCTTACCGGATTCCCAAAAGCATATACTACCGGGTGCCCGGCATTTACCATCAATCTGAGCGAATTTTACGACGATGTAGCCAACAATACTGTTACCTATACGCGTTATGCACTCGCCGGGAAGGTACCGGCATGGAAGTATAATTTCTATTCTTCTTATGCCAGCTTCCTGGCTTACATCACTGCTACCAATGCCTTCCTTACCTGGTACCCGCGTACCGTCACCCGCACCGTCACGCCCGCGGAATCGCTCCGGATATATTGGCTTCAATTTATAAGTCCCAGCGCATATATTGTCGTGAAGCTCCGCACGGTGATCACCTTCACCGACGGCAGCACGGCCACCATGGACGAGGCCACCACCTTCCAGGCTAACCCGTACCGCGTATTCGAATGGGGTGTCGGCTATACAGAACTTGGCATTGCCGCCTGGGTAACCGCTAATCATCCCGGAAAAACGGTGCAAAGCTATTCGGTACAGGTGATGAAGTACGACACCGGCGTTTACAGCGCAGTGAGCGAAGCGCTTACTTTCGTTCTCGATAACAAATATTACGCTGATACCCGTCAGCTTATATTCCGAAACAGCCTGGGAGCTTTCGACACTCTGTTGCTGAAGGGCGTCGGGCAAAAGGAACATACCTTCGAACGCGAAACCGCCGATAAAAGTCGCGACTTGTCATCGGCCGAAACGGCAACTGTCGGCACTCCCGACCGCATTACATGGAACGTTTCCGGCAGGCGCAAAGTAAACGCCAGTACCGGGTGGATCAGCCGTGAAGAATTAGATTGGCTCAACGAGCTGATGGAAGCCACCGAAGTGTACGAACTCATCAGCGGCAAGCTGTACCCGGTAAACATCCAGAACGAGAAAATCACGCACTCGGCCGACAACGAGTTTATTCACAGCGCAACAATTGAATACGAATACGCCAACAATTCGCTGATTGAGAAAGCATGACAACCGACATATTCATAAGCAACGTCGCGGGTAATATTCCTACCGTTAACCAGCTTGAGCGGACGAAGGCTCATATTGGCTATAACCGCATCGACAGCATCCTGTACGGGCTTAAAATAGTCGGCGGGGTGAAAACCGTCACGATGCTGGGGATGGGATCGGCTCCCGGATCGCCTCACGACAGGATACACGCGATGGATTCGGTGCTGGATCATGCGGCTGTAGACGAATACGACCGTGGGAAGATACCGCAGGCAAACGCTGTTACCGGGGAATGGGAACTGGTGGCGATGCCTGAGCCTGTTGATGGCATTATGGATTGGAATACAAATGTGTATCAGCCTTACGCATCAAAACAAAAGGATCTGATGCATTATTATTTAGGAAACGAAGACCCTTCGGGCAGCGACAGGCTAAACCTTGATGCCGACTTTTACGCTTCTTATGTAAGGTCGGCGGTCGCCAAAACTGAATCGGGTCTGGCCGGAAGTTACATTTACGCTAAAGTAAAAAGCGGCTATTATCCTTCAACCGCACTTCGCGCCGTGAAACTCACAGCCAATACAGGTTACGCCAGCTTGTATTCGAAAGATGAAAGTGGATATATGCGGTATATTCCACTTTACGTCGGGAGTTATGACAACACGGGGAATCATCTGATTGTCGATAATTACGAGGATAAGTTTACGATAAACCTGCAATCGGTTTATTTTTCAAAAGGCACAGCTTCCAAGTTCCTGGCGCTCGACGAAAACAAAAAGGTTATTTTCAGCGATGCGGATAATTTCAGTCACTTTAAAGCCGGCGTCGATAACACCTTATACGACATATATAATTATAACGATGCTTCGCATTATATTGGAATTGACTTTGTTGCCGGTGACGGTATCTCGTTAAACGAAAGCTCAAGCGCAAACAAATGCCTCCAAATTGAGATAAGCAGCAGTTTTAAGGAATATGAGGGTTGGTATGCCGGCGATTATGCAATAGCTAGTGGATATACTGTTGATTTTGCCGGCAGCGATCATATTTCAATCACACCATCCAATACCGGCGCGGGCGTATATCAGTTTACTTTCGAGGTTACCGGATTTCCTTCAGGGTCCGGGCATCAATATTACCCCGCCGTATGGAGCGATACTGACGCTATCTCTGACTTCAATTCAACGCCGAGATGGTATTTTTCTTTCCCTTCGGGGCAGCAACTAGAGCAGGTATTGAGCCTTTCTTCGAATATTTCTTATAAAGAGAAGGTATATCCTGGTGGCCACGGAGCTACTGTTGGAGGAGCGGTAGCTTATTCCGGAAAGGAAATGTATATAAGCGACTATGGCATTTTAGAAACAAACAACGTTCAGACTGGTATGATCCTTAACGGGGATGTTTTATACGGGAAATATAGTGCTGGAAATTATGGGAAGTGTGCCGAAATGTACTTTGCAAGTGCAGAAAGCTTTACGAGCGAAGGATTTGGTACAACCTTTAATTTACGAGGCACAGTTGCCGGCGAAACATCGCTAAGCAATATTCTTTCGTCTGACGCATCCGGGAATGTGAAGATTGGATTACTGAATATGATAACAGCCGAAGGTGGTTTCGCCGTCAAATATACGGCCGGGCAAGCTCTTACGCGGGGGATGATTGTAGAAATTGGCAGTACAAACAATAATGTCGTTAAATCTTCGGCTTCATCAACCAAGCCGGTTGGCGTTGTATTAGCAAGCGTCAACAGCGGATCGGATGTTTGGATAGTGGTATCCGGTAAAGCTTACGTGCTTGCCGCAAGTGGCGTCACGCTTACCCGCGGATATTATGTATATACCAGCTCGACGGCCGGATACGCGAATAACTCTTCTGGCGTTCCGGCAACCTACAATACCGAGATCGGGCACGTTGTTTCAACAGGATCTTCGGGCGGACTGGCTTTATGTGTTTTACACTTTAACTAAAAAGTTCAATGGAAGAAAAAATTAAAAAAGAATTGGAAGAGCTTGAAAAGCTTAACCAGCAACTCAACGGTGAATTACAGGCAATTAACAGGCGTGCCGGATTCCTGCAACAGGAAATATTAAAAAACGCAGGGTCTATCATTACCCTGAAAAAATTACTCGGAACCGATAAGCCCAAAAAAACCGCCCCTGGGCATAACACGAAATAATGTCCTTTACTCAGCCTCGCGGAATGTGCAATTTCGGTCTATAAAAATTACTGACGATGTACACGCAAACTTTTCATTTTGATTTGGCTGATGGCGCCGCCAATCAGGATATAGCTATTCAGGGTTTTGTACCTTACTCTCTCCAGGTAGTTTGGAGCGGAGTGACAGGCGGAACCAACGGCACTGTAAAAATAAAACAGAGCAATGACGGTATAAACTTTGACCAGCTCAAGACCATTGACGCCGATGGCGCTGAAGCTGATTTCGGAATTGATATCGACAGCGCCAGCGGCTCCGAAAGCCTGGAAGACAAACTTGGATTTACCGGATTGCACATGCGTATTGCTGTGGCTGTCGGAGCTATCACCGCCGGGGCGTTAACGGTCGTTTTAAACCAAAAATAATCAACGCCATGGGCGATGTTATATCATTGCGGCCGGCATCCGGCCGGCAAAAACCAGGTCTTCCTTACGTCGGATTCCCGGAAAGAAATCCGTCACTAGGCTCAAAGTTGAACCTCTTAAAGTTCAATACACTTTTGCAAGACGGTAATGCTGTTGCATATTACGACCCTAAATCAACAGACGGAGCAGTAAGAGACATAAATGGGGCAGAAAGCATTTATTGGGATTTGCTTGTTGGTAAAGATCAAAGAGGGGAAGAACAGGCAAGCGGAGTTATTATAAAGTATGCCGTATATGAAATAACGGCCTGTCAAACTGATTTCTTCTATACTGGCTGCGCTATTGGTGACATTTTCCCATGCGGTACGGTTAAAACTTGCGATGCAAGCAATAAAGTAAAAAGAGTCTTGGGAAACCACCTAACCCAACCCGTATTAGCCAATAGACCAATTAACGGAGTTTTTGACGGTGTGACAATGTTTATGAAAACTGCGCCTTTTATATATATACAACCCGAATCGGTTTATGCTATTGTTCGGCAGTTGTCATGGAAATATGGCAAATCTATGTTTGATGGCAATGTTTTAAATTCCGGAATCGTTATAAAACATACTGAATCACCAAAAGTATCTGCGTATGCAGGAACACTCTCAGCAGATGATCCAAATATGACAATTTCAAAATTCTGCGTATTAAGTACTACGTTTAATGGTTCAAACAGTGAATTTCAGGTTGATGATAATACAGTTATAACCGGTAATTTTGGTACAGCAAATATGGGTGGTTTTACTATTGGTGCTGGCGGTTCTGGTACTGATGGGGTTTGTCATGTTGAATATGACAAAATAGTCCTGAGAAAAGTAGCTGATACATCCGAAAGTAAAGTTATAGTTAAGAATTATTTTAAATCTGTTAAACCGTCAGATAGGTACACCCAATCAATGTCTAAAGGGGCTATTGCTATTACCTTTGATGATTATCTGGATGGAGTTAATGGGATTCATACAAACGGATTTCCTCTACTTGAGTCGCTTGGAGTTAAGGGTAGCATCTTCATTCCGACTGATTGGATTGAGACTGAGGAAAAATGGGTGAAAATGCGAGAATTGAAAACAGCCGGATGGGATATTGGAAATCACTCAAAAACACATACTTTTTTTGATACGTTAACAGCCGAAGAGATTACAACAGAAGTAACACTTTCTCAGGCTGCTTATGTTTCAAATGGAATCACCGCGCCAACTTTATTCGGGTATCCTGGCGGAACTTATGCTCTAACGGGCGATAAATTAGCTGTCATAACATCTAATTTTCAAATGGCAAGACGATATAATGGCCCTGATTGCCGAATTTTTAAAAACAACGACATTTATAATCTTAATTCCATGTCCTTAACCACATTAACAAGCCTGGCCGCAATTTATGAATTACTAAAAGAATGCTATTACTCTGATTTAGGATTAATTCTCACAACCCACTATGTTTATCCCACCGGCGGAACCTCAAGTGGCGTTTCTGTTAAAAATCTTGGACTTATTATAAATTTTGCAAAAGCATTAGGACTTGATATTGTAACATTATCACAACTAAAAGAACGAATGCTTTAATTCGCCTTTGGAACATTTCATGCAAACCGATAAAAATTTTTATCGTTAATCCTTACGGATATTTCTTTTGCTATCTTCGCAGGGTTCAAACTTTCGAAAAAAAAAGACATTTCCTTAAACGGGGCATAGCCCCGAGTGTTTATGTGCCGTGAGGTGCATAACGGTCTCGAAAGCCGGAACAACACTCGGGGCTATGCTTTTTAGGGGACACACTAATGAATACCGCTTTAAGAATTGTTCCGGATGATAACATGAAAATCGCCGGTAAAAGAAATTACATCAACGAATCTATCACAAACGAACCAAAGAAAGGAGTCTTATTCCGCGACTTCATTAACATGACTGTCACGCGCAAAGCCAGGCGCATGGCCGAAAATTATCCAAACAACTATAAAACACTTATTTACCACCTTGACAGGTTTTCAGAAATAAACGATGCTGATATCTTTACTAACAGCATCAACGAGGCGTTTCTCGATGATTTTATCTATTACCTGGAACAGTCAAACCTTAAGCTTTCATATATTAAAACATTGCTGAGCCTGATAAAAGCAATGTCGAAAAAAGCAGGAATGTACGGTTATGCTGTAGATTCAAGCTATGATGATGTCACGCTGGATGATGAGGACATATTTACCGTTTACCTGAGCATGAATGAAATTACCAGGATATATTATTTCAGAGGGCTATCGAAAAAACAGGAGCGTATCCGGGACCTGTTCGTGCTTGGCTGTCTCACGGCGATGCGATATAGCGATTACAGTACACTGTCGTCGGAAAATATACAGGGTGATTATATCGTGAAGGTGACAAAAAAAACTGGAAAGAAAGTGATAGTTCCGATGCACGATTATGTTAAAGAGATCATCCGTAAATATGACGGGAATATTGACTTCGGATTGAGCAATCAACATTTTAACCGGTATATAAAGGTAATATGCAGAAACATTGGAATAAACGATTCCGTTACATTCAATTATACACGCGGCGGGAAGCTGGTTACAGAAACCCGTCAGAAATGGGAACTCATCAGCTCCCACACAGCTCGCCGGTCGGCAGCTACAAACATGTACCTCACACAGCGTATGCAGACTTTCGAAATTATGCAGATCACTGGTCACACGACTGAGAAAAGTTTCTTCAGGTATATAAGGATTACAGGATCAGATTCCGCCAAACAGATCGCCGGAGATAACTTTTTCCGGAAGTAGACAGGAATATGTCCTTTCCCTTTCATCTTCGATGTAATATTATTGCCGTGTTATTCATCAGTAATGATATTACAACCATGACTGCAACCATCCTCATCTTAGCCTGTATCGTTCTCACAGCAGCCTGGAACGGCCTGGTTATAAAATGGCACCAAACGGAGAGTAAGAAAATTTCAAAAGCCTGGCATGACGTTGGATTCTTTATCAGGGCTTTACTGGTAGTTCTGATTTATATGCAGTCAGGTTTATGGCCGGCCGTAATAGCGGCGTTTATTGCCTGGATACCTTACAACGTGATCATTTCTCTCATAGCCTGGAAGAAATGGTGGTATCTGTCGGATACGGGGATCGACGGCATAATTAAAAGACTGGTTACGGATAGGGTTTTTCCGGTTAACTCAATCCAGTCCATAAGTGAGGTTAAAACAGGCGACACCTTCCTTGGCTATAGCGATACATTTCTCGGGCGGTCTATTCGCTCCGTGATGCGGCGATGGGGGAAGAAAAAAGGTTACGACACCTGGTTAATTCCTAATCATGCCGCCAGGTACGTTTTGGTAAATAAAATACCGACGCCATATTTATTCGGCAGTATCGAGTCCGGATACAAACCGATTGAATGGGCCAAACACTATGACTGGGAAAAAGACAAGTTTGTTGTTATGCGCCGCAAAACGCCGCTTACCGAATCTGAAGAAACGCAGACTACACGTTACTGCCTTCATTTGGTTACCGTATCATGGGTTTATCAGTTGTGGAATTTCATGCAGTGGATAATGTTAGTTTACCTGGGGATCGATACCTTTCGTCCCGATCGTGACGCCTTTACCTATTGCTATGAATCGGAACGTAAAGCGCGTAAGGACCTGAACCCTGACAATTACGGGGATGTGTCGCGCACCGACATCTTCGACCTGCTCTATGATCCTAACTATGAATTAATATTCATCAGCGAAGAACTCCGTAAACAACTGTTCTGATGCTTTCGCTATCCATCAACAACGTTCTGATACCGCTCCCGTCCGGCATATCGCTGCCGTTGGTACTAAAAAACCCGCTGTTTTGCCTCGATGGCGACTTCCCGGGGAGCTTTGTATTTAACTTCTCACTGCCGGCCACCGACCAGCTTCGCGCCGCCGTGGGGCATCCTCACCGCGTGCAGAAGGCATCAAGGGCAACGGATGAATTTGATTATGTGCTTACACTCGGCGTGTTGCGTTATGAAGGGAAATGCACCGTTACCGAGGCCGACCGCGATACCTACGAAGTTTCGCTCAATGTGGATAACGGAGATTTTTATGCGGCGATAAAGTCAAAATCTCTTAAAGATTTGGATTTGGATGGCGACCGCAATATCGCTCTTGAATTATCTGCTGCAAAATTGAGCGCTCCCTTGGCGATTACTCAATCGAGAACGATCTATTTTGAATATGAAGTACCTGTTGTTGATACTATATTTATCGACATTACTTCATCCCTTACGGAGAACGGGTTACAATTTACAGCTACCAGGGCTACAACGATATCGGTTAATACAAAATTCAATTTTGTTATTGACGGCACCATATTCTACGGTAATCTTATAATAAAAAAGAACGGATCTGAGGTAAGCAATACGGCAATCGATACGGTTACTCCGGTTGATACTACGGTTGACGTTGCAGTAGTATCAGGCGATGTAATAACAGTGCAGTTAATTTTAAAGAGTGTGTTGGGTGAAGATATTTATTATTTGGTATGGTGTACCCTTCAATCGTTCGTTGTAGAATATATTGCTGAGAATTCTTTTGATATTGCTGCTGTTTCAGATCAGGATATTTCAGATTTCGTGGTATTTCCTATTGAGAATGAAAAAATTTTAGATAATTTTCCTGATGATGCTTTTCTTATTGATAATGAAAGCATAAAAGTAATTTATAGCACTTACTTTAAAGTGCAAAATTATTGGAAAAACGGGCGATTCCCGCTTATTCTTGTAGGAGAAAAGGAAGGCGTCAGTTATCAGGTAGCAAACCTGTTTACGCCGTTTGTTTATTTGAAGTATTTGTTTACAAAAATCGCTTCAGAAGCTGGTTATACATTGATAGATACCCCTTTTGATTATGAAACAACAGGGGCGCACCCTGTAAAATGTTTCAAAAATGCTGTGTTATTCAACTCTTACGCCGAAAACACATATATTATAGACGATTCGGTTCTGGTCCCGGTTAAAACGACTATCAACCTGGTAGATCATGTTCCCGATATGGATCAGGGCGAGTTTTTTAAACAAGTGTGCCTCCTTACCGGCTATATGCCCGTTGTAAACAACCAGCAAAAGACTATTACATTCATCCATCTGCCCGAGGCGCACGACGATCCGGAGCCGTTGCCGGGAACCGTGATAGCCAATCCGGTAATTACGGTAAAACCTGAATATAAAGGGATAAAGTTCGAGCTAAAGAATCCAGGAGCCGACAGCTTTGTGTCGGAACGCATTCAGCAGATCCACGATAAGCTTGTGTACAAAGGATCGGTAACGCAGCTCAGCCTGTTGCCTGCTTCCGGCAACACGGTAAATGATATGTATTTGGTTTCCGGCCTGAATGAATATTATGTGTGGCAGTACAATCCGGATACGTACGCGCTGAACTGGGTGTATTATACCCGTAACCTGCAGATGACGGAAGAAGAAGGAGACGATAGTAAACTGCAGGTGTCGCCGGAGCTGCACCCGGTTATCATGAGCAAGAGGCTTGATGAAACGCTATCGGCGCCAGCGGGCGGACGCACCTGGAAAATACCGGTCACAAAACAGGCCGGGATACTCGAAGGTTTCCCGATCGGGCATGATACGGAATGGGGATTCCAGTTCCTGATCTATTGCGGCCTCAAAGGCGACAGCAACGACGAAATATATCCATATGCTACCAGCGAGGTGTATGACTACATAGGAATTGATCAACTGGTTCACGACATGGATGCCCGCGGGATTTATGACAATCACTGGAAGGTTTGGCTCGAATGGCTGGCCTACGAGGCCAAGCCGGTTAAATTTTATGCCCGGTTAACGCCGGCGCAACTCCGCAGCCTGAATATCCATAAACCGCAACGGTTGCCGGACGGCAGCACGGTGATGATAAAAGAACTGTCTGTCAACCTGAAGATAGACGGATTAAGTGTTGCAGAGATAGAAGCCTATACGGTTTGAAAAATATGTTTAATTTCGTGGCAACCAATTCAATTTAATCATGAAAAACTTACTGTTTCTATTATTTGCCATTTTCGCCTTTGCGGTAGTAACAGCGCAGGATAAGGTCATACTAACCTCAAAGAAGGTCCTGGCTGGGAAAATAACCCTGGTGTCCGAAACGCAAATCAACATTTCAACACCATCGCGTGACTATGAATGCCCGGTAACACAGGTAGATTGTTATGAAAAAGATGGGAAAATATTCACGCCCGAAAATTCATCCGGACAGTATAGCGTTGTGACAGAATCGGCCGGCGACGAGTTGATGAAAACAGCCGGCCTGTTCACCGCCGGTGCGTTAATTACAACGGCTGGATTTATTATGACGAATTTTGCTTCCGATTTTATTAAAGTTGGATCAAACGACTCTCAGGAAGATATTGACAATAAAGTTTTGCATATAAAGCACTTGAGATATTTTGGCGCAGGATGTTTTGTCCTGGGATCAATCCTTGAAATTTCGGCCATCATCCCGATATCGGCCGCCGGCAAAAAGCTTAATTTTTTTATGAAAAACGATTCGGCCGGGGTGTCGATGAAGTTTTAAACTATTAATAAGGATCCGGATAATCTTCAATTATCTGTTTATTTCTGTTGCCAAAATGGCGCTTAACGTAATGTTGAGTGCTTTCAAGGCTTTTGTGATCCATATGCTCCTTGATCATCTCGATCGTGAAGCCGTTTTCGAGCAGCCGGCCGGCTCCGGTATGTTTTGAAGAATACAATTTATAAATATCAGGCAGTTTAAGATTATCGCGAAAAACATTGAAACGATTTCTCAAAGTATTCTGACCAAGTCGCAGTATGCCGGGGCATCTCGATCGGCCGAAAATGTAAAATTCACGATCGAAATTCAGTATATTGAATTTCCTTAATATATCCGACATGGCATCCGGAAGGTCGATCGTGCGTCTTTCTTCTTTAGCCGTGTCCGCCGTTATAACGATAAGCTTATTGTATAAGTCAACGTCTTTTATTTTCAGGTTAAGCATTTCATTCCCGGGGCGGATCGCGCAATAATATTCGAACATAATTGCAACAAAGAGCTGCGGATCTTCCTTTTCGATTAGCGTGAGTAATGTTTTCATATCCGCAGGAGGGATAGGCCTGGCGGCGCAATCTTTCGTTTTAGGTGGAATGAGAATATTAAATACGGGATTAGCAATGATGAGGCCTTTGCTCTTCAGCCATTTAAAGTAATCGCTGATGATCTGCCGGTACTTTATAACCGTCACCTTATCCAGATGATTTATCGAAGTAAAAAAAGACAACACTATGTTGTTGTCGATTGCCGACACATCGTAATCCTTAAATCCGTTAGCCTCAATCCATTCGCAGAATATCCTGAGCTTACTGACATAGGTTTCCTGCGTCTTTTTGGTCAGCGATTTACATTTCCATGATACGAACTCATTGATATAAAATCTGGAATTGCGCACTGTTGACTTGATGCGCTTATA
>Ga0209098_1002853_pt1 | contig 14847 bp, 33 predicted proteins | sample AD_JPNHW1_MetaG_FD_184429 | JGI IMG/M metagenome (GOLD analysis project Ga0209098, IMG submission 184429) | Active sludge microbial communities of municipal wastewater-treating anaerobic digesters from Japan - AD_JPNHW1_MetaG (SPAdes) (version 2) | ecosystem: Engineered > Bioreactor > Anaerobic... | reverse complement strand
CCTATTAACATTCCAAGCAGATTCTAAATCTTTAAACTGCCCATCTTCCTCATAATGAATGAGTGGCCCCCTTAATCCCCTTGCTTTCTCTGGGTCATCTTTTAAAGAAATACACGTTACAGAGGATAAATATCCCTGTCTATTTCCGTACTCATCTTTATTTCCAAGCTGTACAGTATAATCAGAAGGTTTATCTATTAATCGCATTCTAGGCCAAGGAGTATTCTTAGCCAACCAGTCTAGATTTATTAAAATCTTATCAAATAATCCATCTTTTCCATCCAAATATCTCTTATCAATTGCTAGGTGAAAATTAGGTAAACCCTTCCTTGTATACATGTTACATGGTGATATTGAGGCAGTTTTAAAGGAGAAACCACAACCTCTACATTTTAAAATTTTAGCATGCTTACCATTTTCAATAGCTTGATCAAAATAATGAAAGAATAAATAATCTCCCAACCATATTTTAGGAAATTTCATTTCACGAGTAGCCTTTTTCTTAATCTTCTCATTACCTTCATCAGCCTTCTCGTTTAACCAGATTCTTCCATAGTTAAGGTAAAAATAATAGTATCCAGGAATCCATTCTCCATCAGAAGGTCTAACTAATCCTTCAACCCATCTCCTCTGCTCCTCTCTCCAGAATTCAGCAAATTCAGATCTTGGGTTAGGGTTTGGTCTAAGGTGAGTATAGCATTTATTCTTCTCAAAGAATATAGCTCTTTCTCTAAAGAAGTCCATATCCTCAAGAATATGGGGGTTAGTCAGATCTACTATAATCTTTCCACTCTTATCTTTGGGTCTATCTTTGGCGAAACCTCTTATTTCTTCTGGAGCTATAAGATTCTGAATAAACTTTATAGTCCCTATAAAATCAATTAAGTCCTCCCAAACTTCTTTAGGAAGACTCTTTTGTAGCTCCTCTGTTATAGGAGTTTGGTATTTATTTAACTTATATAAATCCATTAATCTAATCCGTTCTCAAATATGTTAAAAGTCTGACTACCTTTCTTAGTGCCAGATTTCTCTTCAGATTCTCTAATATACTGCTTCTCTGCTTCCTTTAGTTTAGCCATAGATGTAGGCAATTCCTTTAATAGGGAGTTTAATTTCTGAGCTGCCGCAATCTTATCATCAGCAGTTTTAATATACTCTGCTGATTTATTACATACCTCTACAATAGTTTGAGATACGATCAAAGCTCCTTTATACATTTCCTCAATTGGAGTTTGATTATTTTCATAATACTCTATAGCGGCATTAACAAGTTTATCTGGCTTCCAAGTTTTAGGAAGGTCAACATCCTTTATGATTTCTATTGTTCTAACTTCAGGAGACTGAATAAGAAAATGCGATCTTACATCACAGTAAAACCACACAAAGGACAATTCCTTTAATGCCAATTCTTTATCTTTAGATTTATCCCTTTTCCAAATATCTCCAAACGTCTTTAATAATAATGCTTCTGGAGTAGGATGAACTCTAAATGTTGTTTTATCAAATTCAAAGATATTCATGAAACTTTCTTCTATTACTTTGTAGCGGGAATTGGATTTGAACCAATGATCCCAAGCTTATGAAACTTGTGAGATAACCAACTTCTCTATCCCGCCTTATGATAGGTTGTTGCAGGACAACCTATAAACCTTTGTCAAGATCCCTACTGCAAGGTAGAATACACTAAAGTGTCATCCAGTCTTCAGCAAATATATCTGAAGAACTTGGGACCCATGAATCTGCTGTACCATCAGTTTTGATAATTAACATTTGATTGCAGTATTTTAAAGTAGTTCCCGCTTCAATTAATTTATCTTTGGCTGCTTGTTGTACAGATTGCATTTTTGGAATAATATCTAAACTAACTTCAGCAGGAATTTGTTTCATTACAAACATCCCTTTACCATTCCAACCAATCCTTTGTACTAATTTACCCTCTTTTAAAGCTTCTATTGCTTGTCCAAAATTCATAATATTTATTTATTAAATTAAAATTCAAAAATAAACACCCCACTAAATCATAGGTTCTACAGATATAGGAGTGTCAGGATATAGATACTATCTCTACCGATTGAACCTATTTAGAAATTTCTCTTAAACGTGTTTGTTCAACTCCATACATAAAATTATTTACATCTCGCAAAGTTTTAAAGAAAATGGGGATATCTTTATCATGGTAGTCTCTACTATGATTATGAAATCTTACAGAATAAAAAAATTCTGTACCCCTTGAATCTGGATTTACAAATTCAAGGTTAAAATGTAAAAGATTTATATTAGCACGAATGTTTGTTAATATCAAGGTGTTTATAGATTCATCATATTCAACATCTTTAAAGAGTTCTCTAATTTTATTAATTTTTGGAAATGTACTATTTCCGTATAACATGTACTCCTCTATTATAGTTGAAACATCTATACTGTCTTTTGTCTCTTCCATATTTTTAATGTGTTAAATTCCATCTAACTATAGTGGTTAGTTGTTCTTCCAAAGCATCTTTATCTACCAAAGTACCAATCCAAGATTTAGTAAAAACCCCATAAGAAGGCCCTACCTTCAACTTAGAGAATATCTTATGGGGGTTGTCTTCACTTTCTTCCACTTCTATAATGATCTCAGTATGAGCATCATATTGCTTATATTTTTCAGACCTATCTAAATCCAGTTTATATACTTGCCTTGTGGTAGTACTATAAACTTCTTTTTCAAATCCAAAATCTAATATGTCTTGTTCAGTTATCATTTTGCAAATTTACAACATTATTTTACTAAATGCAAGTCTCACAAGATATGATGAAACTGTATTCCAAAATCAACTAGATTACCGAACTTTGTCTTAATTTGAAATTCTGGAGCTTCAGAGAAGAATACAAACCCCTCACTTAAAAGGAGTTTGTATATTTTATCTCTCAATTCAATTAAGATTCTGTCGTCAATTCCTTTGATTGGAATCCAATAATACTCAGTTAAACCATGATCATTAAACTCCTTCCTACCAAAATGACAAATCTTGCCTTTATATTTATGATTTAAAGACCTTAATGTTTGTACCATTATTCAATATCAATATTAAATTCTTTACTTGTAGGTTTATCCACAATAACATTCAACACTCCAGATTTAAGATAAACCTTAACCATATTAACTTCTACATTGTAGTCAAACTCAAATGAATAATCTAATTCTTCACAAAACCTTGTTTCCTGACTTGTTATCGTCATAATATTATTCTTGAAGGAGACTTTTATTTCACTACTTTTCACTCCTGGTAATGGAGCAATAAATGTCCATTTATTATTTTTAAACTCAACAAATACACCTGAATCTCCAATAAATTTTCCTAAAGTGAATGTAATATTCTCTGGAAATAGTTTACTAAACATCCCAGATATTGCATTATTTAATTCCTTTGCCTCTTTATTATCCATCTTATCCTTAATTATAATGTTCATCATTAATTTGTACCACCCATTTAATATCTCTAGCATTAATTCTCATAACCTCTTGCCCACTGATTTCCTCTAAGGGAAAAACATATTCCTTTACATGATTGCCATTAATATCAACCTTTATTGAATCCTTCTGGTATGCAAGCTTCTCGAAGTGAGTAATATCTAGTCTTACAATATCATTCTCTTTTACCCAACTAGGACATTCTGGTCCAACAGTGATAACTCTTTGGTCTTCTAGGTAATCAAGTAGTACATTACTGATTATCCCAGATTTAGTTGCCGATGGCCTTTGTGCCGTTACAAACAAACTCCCATAAGCAGGAACTACATTAAATTTCTTTTCTTCTTTCATATTTTAATTATCTTTATTATTTTCTACATAACCATTAAGTGTGTTATCTTTAACAATCTCATCAATTAACGGTTGATTTTCTAATTTTTCAATTACTATGTTAATTGCTTCTGGATATTTATCTCCACCAGTAACACAAATAGAAACCAATTTTATAACTTCATTATTGATATAATGTCTATTTTTACCTTTTTGATTTAAAACATCATGATCCATAGAAACATCGCTCCATGTTGGTAAAACTGTGGTATACCCACCGTGTTCAAATGGATATACAAGTCTTATAATATTATTATGACTGAACTGTTTTAAAAATTCTCCTAATTTCATTGTGTTAGTTGTTTTTATATCCTTCTTTTAATAATGTTCCTACTGGAATACATCTAATTACTTCTCCGCTTTCAGGATCAATCCTCTTCTCATTTTTATTATCTTTAGCAAAAAGTAAGTGTATCAAAAAATCATTGTAAACTTGCTTCCAGTGATTCCTTTCAAAAACCTCTATAGGCATGATGCAGCCATCCGCAATCTCAGCCATACATCTAATAAAAGGCATTTTATCTGCATCTTCAAATGCAATAATAGTGTCTAAGGTGGGATTCCCTATAGAATCAGTCTCATGTACTGTTTCAATAGTGATTCTTCCTTTTGAGTTTTGCATTACTGCAAAGTTCCCCAGGTCGTTAATTCCATTTATTAAATCCAATAACTGTTGTTTGTAATTAACTTCTTCTTTCATTCTTTAATCTTATTTAAATATTTAAATATTATTTCATCTGCATAAAACTTCATCAATTCTGGTATCATAAAATTCTTCTTTACATTTTTAAATTCATCAAGAGTCATTGATGCAAATTCATTAGATGTTACTTTCTTATATATAAACTCATACATTAAGTCTATTATTTTCTCAACTTCTTTTTCTGAGATAGAATTCTCGTTAGAAATTGTTTTTATGATACCAATAATCCTACTGTCCTTGTCCATCCTTAACTATTTCAAATCCAATTGCAAAGTTAGTAAAATCTTTTGAAACTCTAGGTATATACCTTGGATTTATTATCTTGTTTTCAAAGATTACATTCTTCTTCTTTAAGGTGTATATCATATTTTCAACAGATTGTGTATCCTTCATTTTCAGTTCACTAACAATATAATTCTTAACCTCCTTATCAAAAAGCATTTTAGTTAGGATTTTCTCATCTAAAATAACCTTACTAAGTTCATGCCTTTTAGTTAGTAATATTGCCATAAATTCAGCTTCTTTATCTGTTAATGGACTAAATGATTTAATAATCTTTAGCCATTCCGTAAAGAACTCTAAGTCAGTTTTAACTGTTAGTTTTACCCATTTTGTATCTTTAGTATTCATTTCAGTTCTAAGTATATTAATCCAGTTGTTTCTTCATACAGAGATTGCCATTTGTTAAATGACATTGTAACTATATCTGTTCCGCCACAATCTGCGCAGTATTGCAATTCATCGGTTGATACACCTTCAGTAAACTCTTCTGTTGCATCTTCGCATTTTATTTTTAGTGACAGGCAACTCTTGCATGTTAGCACTGGAACTTTATTATATTCTTGTTTATTCATATTTAGTTTGTTTTAGTAATTTTCTTAATTCTGATAAATTCTTAATAGTCCCCTCAAATAAGGTTTTTGTAGGATAATCAACTTTATGTGCTCTTAAAATAATCTTATTTTCATTATAGATGTGATCTAAAGATAATTTGTAGGGTTCATTTATTAAGCTAAAGGAATTTCTATAATTAAAGTAAGATCTAATTGGGTCTAGCTTAAACCCCATGCTTTCAATATCTTCCTGATCTAAGTATTTAACTCTCTTGTCTTTATGGAAATTTTGCGATATTTGCAACCAACCATACTCAAAGTCAAGAGTCTCTTTTTTCCAAACATCCTCTTCTCCGTAATCTTCTCTTTCATACTCAAATCCAATACAAAACTCTTCAATTTCAGGTGTATAATATTTTTCACTCTCCATTATCTTCTTCAATTATTATTGGTAATTCAAACTCATAATTCTCAATATTATTAACAACATACCCATCAAACTCATCAGCAAATAAAACATCATCCTCAGCTAATAATACATCAAATAATGTGTTTTTTGAAGATGGTATTAAATACCAATGGTTACTGTTCCTCCTGAACTTCCAGGTTTCCATATTTACTTTCTTTTGCTTTTGTTTTGATTTTATATTCTGTTTTGATTCCGCAACAGTGTTTTACTTTCTTATTTGACCCACAATAGCATTTAGAGTTCCTGTAAGCCTTTTTATTCTCTCCATTATCCCAACGCATCCAAGGAGTATAGCCACCTCCTGTAATGAGCTTAAAATAAGTTTTAGGGTTTGATGACTTTAAATTATCTATTAGTTTTTGTTGATTTTCTAATTGGATAATTTCTTCCGGTGTTAATTCTTTAGCTTCTTCCATGATAATCTTAAATTTGTCTACTGCAAATATAATAACTTTTATCCTTAAATCTACTATTTTTTACAAATATTTTTACTTCCTGTCATATAAGTAGTCATTCCAGGTTCTGGAATAGATTCCATGTCAGAGTTACAATAATAGCATCTCTTAGCACTATCTATTACTTTACCATTTTCTACTCTAATTGTTGTAGACTTAACTTCTATTTTATCAAAGTTTCTACATTCTAGATTTTTACATTTATATTTTGGCATCTTTTTTAATAATATTATCTGTTATTTCTTTTTCTAAAAATTTACCTAATGATAATGTTTCTATATTAAGCAACTCTTTTAGGTCGTCTGTGGAATTAAATTTAAATGGGCCAAATATTTTGGGCATCGGCATAAATTCAAATGGAAATTTTATATCTGGATAAGTATAGTCATAGTTATATTTTTCCTTATAATGCTCATCTATTTTATATAAGATACTTTCAGGGTTTTTTTCCTGATGCTTTTCAATATAAGATAATAATAGCATCCCAACTTTTGCATGAGGTTCCGCATAAAATATAACATCAACGTCATTCAAAGTTCCACTTTTAAAGAAATAATATTGTTCATTCTCCATTGGATTGTACTTACCTGCAACCTCTGGTAAATTTCTATTTTCAGAATTCCATCCAAGTTCCCACATAAACTCTTTAAGTTCATTTTGTTTTTTATAACAATCATTTACTTCCATAACAACCATCCTCTTTTAAATACCTTGGTTACTGTTTGAAATATAATCTTTTACAAATAGATTTAGCATTTCTCTACTTTTAAAAAACTTGTAAATATTATTTGGATTAAAATAATCACTAAGTACACCTTCATACATATTTTCTGAAATCTTAACAAGTTCATAATTTAATTTCTCTAAATTTAACTTATACACTTCATCATTGAAATCATATATTCCTCCAGCATCACATGTATTAATTATGCTTGGTATTTCATTATCTAATACTTCTAATTCACGATTAATACCATTAATCCTCACCATCAGTATTTTGTCTACAATAGGGAAAGATTCTATTTTTCCAATAGATAATACGTCCCCAACTTTAAATATATCAATTAATTTATAGTGCTTATTATTAGTAATTGCTAACACTTTTGCATCTTTAACTTGTATTAGCTTATCAAAGGATAATTCTACAACATCAATTACCCCATCTATTCTAGTTTCAATTTTAAAGCTTCTATCAACCATATTCCTACTAATAGCTACTTTATCTTCCCAAGACATTACTACAGGCATATAATTACTAAAATAGTAAGTATTATATACTATATCGCTTTTCTTTCTCAAAATTATATCTAACAGTTTAATCATATTATTTAATTTTAAATACTTTACTCCAATCAACTCTAAATATTTTGCTAATCTTTTTAATTCCTCTATCTGGTGTAGTTTTAAGTTTATCCTTTAAACTACTATCAGTATTACAATACTCTACTTGTTCTAATATACCTTTACCTCCATGATTTTTTCTATTCATAGAAATACATGAATCTGCTGGTTTATGTATAAATTCTTTTATATAATCATCTATGGTCATTCCTTTTGGAATTTTAGCAGCATTTATTTCTACTACATTGTTAACTCTATCAGTAGCACTAAAATAATTATTTGTTTCTTTCATTGTATTTATATTATTCTTTCTTTTATTTTTTCTAAATCCAAATCACCATCAAAGTCATCACAATATTCGGATGTAATTATCATCCCAGTGTCTAAATAATCCTCAAATAAATTTTTATTTCTGCCATTATATGTAAAAAATGATTTTTCTACAAATGATAAATTTGGCATTATCTCATATCTTTTCCCAAGTTTAAACCCATGCGGTGGTATATTTATTTTACTAATTTCTGTTATATTCATTTGCTTGATATTTTGTATAGTTGTGAAAGATGGAACACTAATTGTTCAATACTTATTGGTTTGTTCTTGTTTGTCATCATATAATAATCCCATTGATAACTCCATTGCCTGAACGCCTCAGCAACTCTATTCCATAATTCTTCCTCTTGTGTTGAATTTTCCTTGTATTCAATTTCTCCAAATTTCTGGGATTTGACGCCATATTTAGCAAAAGTTTCTTCTCTAGTTTTAATAATCTTTTCTATGCCTATCTCAATTAAGTCGGAATAACCACTCTCTGACATTATTTTAATTAAATCTTCCTCCAAGGGTTTTACTACTGAATTAACCTTCTCGAGTATTAGCTGTAAAGTATTTCCTTCAATTTGTTGTTTTGTGTATTTCATATTCTTATTTTTCTACAAAACTATAAACTATATTTCACATATCCTACTAAAAATCAATTTATTTTGTCTGCTAAAGAGAAAATTATTGATCAATTAGTTTTAAAAAATCTTCATTATTTAATTGAAATCCACTTGCCCCCTTGTGGCCACCTCCTCCATACTGCTTAGCTATTACACTACAATCAACTAATTCATCATCATTATAGATAGAGAAATTCCACATCCCATTTGCATAATGAAAACAAGCGGCTCCATCATAACCATCTTTGTGGTAGTCTATTCCAAAATTGATTGGATTGAATCTTTCTTTATTAATACAAATGAATTTTCTTCTTCTTGGTATGTATTCTGGTTCAAAATAAATTTCAAATCCATTACTATAAATTTGTTTAGCCTCTGTGCGAAGGTATTGATAAATTGATTTACCATTATTCCAAATCTTATAAATTGGATTTTCCTCTCTTTCGCAATTTTTAATTGGAGTGTTATGAAGTATTTCTTGTTTTAAATAATTATATGCTTCTTCATAATTACTGATACACTGTCTTGCACCATATTGAAATTCTAATACTTTCTTTTCCTCAGTAGTTCCTTTATGTCCGAAGCAATCATATCTACCAAGTAATCTTACTATTTCAGGAATTTCTTCATTTGGAAAGAAATATTTCCATGTAAGTTCACATGCGGCAAACTTAGTATCTCTTAATCCTTCATAAAAAGAATTAGTTCTTTCTTCAGTAGCTTTAATTGCAGAAATATGATGGTCAATCCAAATAAACTTATCTTGAAAGTTTTGCCTTAATTTTTCCATTTCCTCTATAGAAAAACTTATGTCACACATTATTACTTTATCGTATTCTGATAAATCTGGAATAGGTTGTCCGTAGTTGTAGCCTATGAAACTAATGGTATCATTAAAAGAATCACATTGCTCTCGCAATCCCTTCGTTTGAAACCTATCTTTAAACCAATATTTAACTATTGCTGCTGACATCCATCCGTCAAGATCTTGATTATGAAATATTACACATGTTTTCATATTAATTATTTTTAAATTTATTTGTTCTAACTTGATTAATGCAATCTGATATCCATCCTACTAAATAGGCATCAGCCTCCGCTCCAGTTTCATCCTCAGTTAGCCAACTCCAAATAACTCTAGCTGCATGAGTGGCCTCATGTGCAATTGCTCCAATAGAAATTGGCCCAGGATATATAGTTATTAATACTCCATATTTGTTTGTTTCTTTCAGTCTGACAATACTCTTCCAGGTTGTTGCTTCTACTGCGGTTGATAGCCTATAGTTTATAGACAGTTTATCTATTGAGTAAAACTTATCATTAATCTCATTTTCATCTGGATACTTAACCACATACAATTTAACTGGATAAATTACTGGATCAAATTGATGTATTTGTACTGGTTTCTTCATATTATTTACTTTTATAATATCTTAATTTAAATGGAATATCTAACTGTTGTTCTAGTTCAAACATTTCTAGTTCTAATAAATACTTTTTATTTATACTACAGTCTGGAAAATCACAAAGAAATCCATCTACGTGAGAACATCCTAAATCCTTGTGAACTTTACAACTATGTACAGGATCATTTTCTTTAGGTTCTTTTAAAAACTTTAAAAGTTTCCTTAATTTCATAATACCCCAATTTGTTTTAAAATCTTTTTAAATTCTGTTTTGTTTTTAACTAGTCCTTCAAATAACACCTCATCTGTCCCAGAGAAGTCTCCCCATATCTTTATATTAGGACAAATATCCTCATCAGTAACTTCTAAGAATTCATTACTTCTATCATGTATTAGTTTTATTTTAGATATGTGATGTCCAGACCTCATTCTAAAAGTTTTATTTAATTCATACCAATCCCAAACAGATTTTCTCTTATTTCCAAACCCACAATCTTCAATATCCTGCTGGTCTAAGTATTTAACTCTAAATTCATCACCCCCATCTTCATACATAGCCAATACATCATCTATATTACTTTCCCAACCATCCCTAAACATGGCATATATAGTTTCTTTTATCCACTCAGCACCATATCCAGCTGCTCTAGATTCATATTCAAACCCAACACAAAATTCCTCTATTCCAGGGGTGTAATATTTATTTTCTTTTTCCACAATCTTATCTTACTAAATTCAACATCTCAAACAATCTATCAATATCTGAATTTAATTTTTCTAGGATTTCTCCATACTTTAAATGTAATACAGTTAATTCATCCTTTAAGTCATCTAACTGTTCTTCTATTAATTCAATTCTCTGTTTCATAATCTATTCTATTACTCCTATACTTCTTAATATAAATTCTAATTCAATTGGATTGTTTATTGTTCCTATAAATGTTTCGCCAAATATTTCACTATCGTTTGAGTCAACCTCAATTATTCTGCAACTCTTATCAGAATAATCATAAGTCATATTCCACATGTGACCATTTTCCATATTTTTGGTATAAACTCCAAATGTAAAATCATCATAAAAATGATAGAATCCGAATCTTTTAATAACTTCTTTTGTAATAGGTTTATTAAATGGACAATCTTTATTTATGGTATCAAAAGAATAAAATTCCTTATCAAGTTTCTGACACCCCACATAATATTCATCTCTTATCACCAATGGACATTGCCCGCAATTAAATACTTCTTTATTAAATATTCTCATTTATTTTTTTATTTGCAAAGTTACAACTAACTAATTTAATATCAAAGAAAAAAGTCAATTATTTTACAATTTTACACAAAAAAACAGGAGTAGCCTTTTGGACCACCCCTGAAAAAATCAAATTATGAAAGTAACAACAATTGATCGAGCTATAAATCTACTGCAAAGTTAAAGCTAATATTTGAATAATCAAAGAAAAGCTCCAGAAAAGCAGTCATCCTTTCTGGAGCTAAAACAGTTAATTATCTAATAAGCAATTTCTTGTATTCTTTTATTAATTTTACCTCTCTATCTGAAACGCTATCTTTTCTGCTGAGGCTAAGTAATGCATCTTCTATTATTTTTCTTTTATTTTTTTCTACGTACCAGACGATAGTTTTTCTACTTAATCCAGTGTATTTTTCAATCAATTCAAGCCCTTGCGGAGTTAATGAAAACTCTGGGAATAGTGAATATATCTTTGATACTGTCCAATATTTTTTAAAGTTTTTTCTTAGTTGGTTCTTGTTTATTAGAAATAACTCTTTTTCAAATAAACTCTTCAATGTTTCATTTTTATTAATGCTTTTAATGCCGCCTGCTTCTTTTGCAAGTCTTTTGTGTTCTCTTATTTTTCTTGGTGTGCCAAGCATATTTTTTGTTGTTTCTTGCTTAATCTCAATAAAATGATGAACAGAAACCTTAGCAAGATAACTTAATTCCTCTATAAATATTAATTGGTTTGCCTTCAAAGAATCATTCGTTGTTTTAACTTCAACAAACTCCCATACACCATTCTTTTCTATTAATATGTCAGGCTCACCACTTTTATATTTCTCAAATAAATCCTCTATCTCATCAGAAAATACTGGTAACGACATTATCATTCTTTGATACCTAGTTTTCGGATTCAAAATGTCTTTAATTTTGTTGTGTCTACGAATGATTGATCCGTATCCAAAATAAACATTAAACCCAATACTTCTGTAATACTCAAAACAATCAGTCTCATTAAAACTTAGACTTCCTTCATCTCTATTGATTTTAAAATACTTTACATCAAAACCAGTGACTTCATTTACTATCATTTATTGCTTGTTAGATATAAAAAATCCCTATACTGTGCGAAAGCACAATTTGGTTTATTAACTGTTTTAAGATTACTTTTCCAACTATTAACAGTGCTGATATTTCTATCTACCAGGATACTCTATTGCTCTTTCTCTGTTAATTCAGAAGGGTTGACTGCGCCCGTATGTATCCAACCTAATAGTTCTTTAAATTTCATCTCTTGTAGGTATTGGAGGATTCCATACTATATGTAGTCACTTCCCCCAACTGCCTCCTCTTATGGTTACTAAAGGAGGGGATTAAACCTATAATTAATACAAAAATACAAAAATATTTTCAAATATGCAAATCAATTTGCCCACATATTATAACTAAAATCAACTCTCATTATTAGATGGGTAGTATATAAGCACCAAAACACACCCAGTGCAAACGTAATTAAATTGGCAATCTGAACTTTTATTCATATTAACTATACGTTTTGGTTTGGAACAATTACCTCTCTAGGGTCCAACTCCGTTATAATACCATTATCATCCACGTAATAAATATGTTGCCCAGAAAACATCTCCTTTTCTATCCATGACATATCCTTGAAGCCTGGAATAGTTGTGGGCATTCTAATTGGTTCATTAAATATTCTACCATGCAACTCGTCAATCAATAACTCTTCCATGAATCCAACATGTCCAGTTTGTCTTCCTTTTAGTATTTTCATAATCCAATCTACTTGTTTTTACAAAGTTACAAAACTTAAATTGATTTTCCTAAAATTTTTTAAAATTTTTTAGAAGCTAATATTAATTTATGAGCTTTTTTTTTGTTTTTAATTACCCCCCCCACCTCTTATATTGTGCAAATTACAGAAGTTCTATTGTGCAAAAATTTTTTTATATTTTTTTGGAAGTTAAAAATTTAGAGTATCTATGTGAGTGTTAGATATATACCCCCAACCCCCCGGGTCCACAATTAATTGGGGATATAACCCGGCGACTCCTCTAACACCTTTGATTAACTTTGGCAGTGAAGATACTGTGTATATATTGATATTAACAACTTAAAACATATATTATGAAAGCATTAGGATTTGCATTAGGAAAATATACTAGCCGTAAAACTGGTGAAGTATCGGATAAGATTATTGTTAAGTTTGACAATGCCACTGAGCAATTGTTATGGTGTAATTTGCCAGAGTTTGCTGGTAAGTCAGTTGCTGACTGTGTTGCCATCATTAAGGCTGATAGAGACGGTTATTTGTCTCGTGTAATTATTGCTGAGAGCATCAACTATCCAGGCTCATATCAGGCCCAGTTCAGCAGTATTGCAGTATCAGAAGAGTTTTAGTATTTATGGGGCAGGGTAATTCCTGCTCCTTCTTTTAATCTTTTAATAACTTACAATTATGGCAACAATATTCGACACACAAATTACTTTGATTGGTAGAGGCAATAAAACTTTTACTATCACTGACAAAATAGCTGCAACTTCTAAGATTGAAGCTGATGCTATAATGCTTCAAAGATTCTCTGACAAGAGAGTTTTGGAAGTTAATTCTAAATAATATTCCCAGAATGACTGGTGCTTAACAACTTTCTGTAAGGGTCTGCTATGAGACATTAAGCCTTACTTCCTGTAAGAGTCAGGACAGGAGTTGTTTTTAATTAGATTTGGATATTTAAAATAAATGTATTACTTTTGTAGTGCAGATAGTTTAAATCACAATCAACAAGTATTCTAATTTTATCAAATTATAACACCTCTTGGTTCTATCTGCAAAATAGTGATACCAAGAGGTTTTTTCTTTCTATATCCTCTATAAAAAATACGAACTAACTTTACTACTCAATAGTATTGGATCAGATAGAATAAGTCTGCTCAAATACTTCTCCTATTATTTATAGAATTCAAGCTGCCAAGGGAATAAAGGTTGACCAGCATCATGCTAATAGTTAACTAGCAATAACAATATTTAATTCTATAGGGCAGCAAACCTTCAAGTGAAATTAATAAAATAAAGATATAATTATGAAAAAAATAACATTTAAGCAAGCATTTAGCTGTATTTCCATTGGAGTCGTATTAGCTATCTTATTTTGCGTAGTATTATCTAGTTGCTCTGTTAGTAGGCCAGTTTATAAGAGTAATTTAGAAGCTTACCATCAGGATTTACAGAAGTATTATCAACACAAAAGATAATTACATTATGGAAGTATTAATTTACTTTGGAATAGCTCTTATGATTGTAGGAGCTATTATACTAATAACAAAAGAGAAAAAACTATGACTACATTAGAGTTAGTTCTTATTATTATATTGTATATGGTAATAGGCTTATTAAGCATTAAACCTATTTTAAAGGTTATGACTAATGGAATAATTAGCAAGAGGGATGCAGTATTCACACTAATATTGATTGTGCTATACCCAATATTCTGGGTTGCAGTGACATTGGTTTCCGTAGTATTTGCTATTAGAGAGTTTTATGGTGAGGATTAATTGGTTGAGGGAGTGGGAGTAAAGATGGGGAGGGGAGTGGGAACT
>Ga0209098_1002850_pt1 | contig 14851 bp, 14 predicted proteins | sample AD_JPNHW1_MetaG_FD_184429 | JGI IMG/M metagenome (GOLD analysis project Ga0209098, IMG submission 184429) | Active sludge microbial communities of municipal wastewater-treating anaerobic digesters from Japan - AD_JPNHW1_MetaG (SPAdes) (version 2) | ecosystem: Engineered > Bioreactor > Anaerobic... | reverse complement strand
AAGCTTCTGGAACTGCTACTGGCGGAACCTTCTATGGTATTACATGGGCTGATGGAGACACCTCCACTGGCACCGGTATCACCACAGTTGATACTTTGCCTTTAGACAGCACTTCAAAGACTTTAAGTTGGTAAATATAATCTATGAAAACTAAAATAATCATTGTATCTATATTCGCAATATCTTTATTCGGGGCTTTAGCTGTTAGAGCTGAATCTTTTCCATCTTTTCCAATGGCGTTTTGGGGTAATGTAAAAATAGATAATGTTTCAGTACCGATTAACACTGTAATAAATGCTTATTATGATTCAGTATTATGTGGGACTGTTACTGTTAAAGAAATTGGTATTTATGGTTATCCAGATTCTTTAAAGCAAAAATTGCTTATTTCTGAAGGTTCTGGCCCTATAACATTTAAATTTGTAAAAGATGGCATAGAAAAAACTGGAATTAATATAATTAGTCATTCTTCTTTTGTTGCAGGTGAAACAATAAATAAAAATTTAGAATTTGTAACAATAATTCCAGCAACTCCAACACCGACTCCGACTCCGACTCCGACATCAACTCCAGCACCTATTACTGGCGGTGGTGGGGGAGGAGGCGGTTCTTATACGCCACCAAGCTCAACCCCAACTCCAACTCCGACACCTATTTTAACTTCAAGTCCTACGCCCACACCAACTCCTGAAGTATTAGGCGCCTTTACCGGACCAATAATTATTCCAATTCTTCCGGCCAATCCTACTCAAGCTGATTATCAAAACTTACTTGATGCCTTATTACAACAATTAGCATACTTACGTTCATTAATGTCTGGCCAAGTAGCTGGTGCTTCAACTGGTTATCAATTTACTCATAATCTTCAATTAGGTGATTCCGGTGAAGATGTAACTCAGTTGCAGACATTCTTAAAAGCTCAGGGTGCAGATATCTATCCAGAAGGATTAGTCACTGGATACTTCGGTAACCTCACTAAATTGGCAGTTCAAAGATTTCAAGTAAAATACGATATTGCTCAACCAGGAAATGCAGGATATGGATATGTAGGACCTAAGACTAGAGCCAAGATGAATTCGTTATAATGTTGATAAAAAAAGACTCTAATTAAATTCAGGGTCTTTTTTGTTGAGGGGATTGAAAAATGAATATACAGATGCATATGCTATAGTTCTACTACCACTGAGGTATAATACTTATGATAGGGATAGCGGAGATATAGCTAGGATACTGGGTCATTCTTTAAATATATATCATGGAGTCTCATAGAGTTAGATAAACTCTTCCACTTTAATATCATGTTTTCAATGGTGTTCCAACTGAGATCCAATAGGGCTGCTTCCAAAAATATGGCTTTATTGAGCCATATTTTTTAATATCCCTGAACTGCTCGAGTATTAAAAGTAGAATTCTGGTATAATAATAAATATATTAGGGGTTAAAAAATAATTTATGAAAAAGATGCTAAAAATTAAATCATTTCAGGAAACTTTAAATGCTGGCATGTGTGGCCCAGCTTCTTTGAAGATTTTGCTTTCTTATTATGGACTTGAAAAGAGTGAAAAAGAATTAGCAAAATTATGTGGCGCAAATAAAGACTTGGGTACTGATGATCACAGTATAAAAAGGGCTGCTGAAAAATTAGGGTTTAAGGTGGAGATAAAAAATAATAGTAATTTTAAGGACATAGAAAGGTGGATGGATAAAGGCATACCTGTTATCGTGGATTGGTTTACTCGTGGAAGAATGAATTATACAGATGCCGATGTTCCAGACGGTCATTATTCGGTGGTATGCGGAATAGACAATAAAAATATTTATCTTCAAGATCCGGAGATTGGTAAAATAAGAAAATTAGATAGAGAAGATTTTATGACAGTTTGGTTTGATTTCATCGGGAAATATATTAAACCTAATGAATTGATAATACGTCAGATTATTGCAATTTATCGTTGATTTGATATGTTGAATTGAGTAAAATGAATATCTTAAAAAATTGATCATAAATCAATGATAAAAAAAGAATGTAAAGAAGCCTAAAAGAAAATTATCAAAAAGATGGGGAACGTGTTTAAAAAAGGAGATATTCTCATAGGTGATAAAAGAAAATTCACAGAAGCTTATCATCCGATTGTTTTTATTGATGGTCCAGATGATGCACCATTAGCTGTGGTACTCACTCATTCTGACAATAATAAATTTACTTGTAATATTAAATTGTCTAACATTTACGGATCTGGTGATAAATTTTCTTATTTTATTGCTCATTTAATTGAAAAAATGTCGGAATGGGGTCCATATAAAAAAATTGGTAAGTTAACTGAGGGAGATATAGATATAATTGAAGCTCATATTTCCAAAAATCCAATCACTTGGAATCAATACATAGAATATACTAAAAATGGATGTCCCGACCACAACGGATAACTTACGATCGTTAGTTATCCGTATGATGGGGGAATTGGGAAAAGGCGGCGTGAAAAATGAAAAAGAGGGGGATCGGTGGATTTTTATTTGATTGATAATTTTTTATATGCTATTTTAAAAATAGTATATTGATAATTCAAAATGGAGGTAAGATGTGGAAATAGATTCTAGAAAATGTGTAAATCTTGAGCTTTTAAAAACAATTTTTTATAGGAATTGGAGTTTGGACACGTGCCATCCTTTATTTTGTCAGGATTGGAGTATTCATGATCCGGCTATAGGACAAAATGATGTAACAGCTTTGGTGATTCGCGTTATCTTTGGAGGGGAACTGTTAGTTTGTCATAGGTATTCTTTGGAGTATTTTTGGAATATTATTCCTTGCGGACAAAAAATAGATTTAACGAATTGGCCGCGTCAACTGAGAAGGACACAAGAACGTCAAAGTAAGCATATTAAGATTTGTGAAATGTTGCCTCAAGGTTCTGATGATAAATATTCAATATACTCAAGATTTTTAATTCTTTATTTAAAGATTTTTAAATCTTTGGACGAGTCTCCGGAAAGCGATAGGATCTGTATCTCTTAGATATTTTAAATAAATTTTTATAAAGCCCTCATAATTTGGGGGCTTTTCTTTTTGTTAAAAACATCATAAAATATAGGTATGTTGAAAAAAATGTTACAAAATCAGTGGGTTGTTGCTTCCGTGTCTATCAGTTTGACGCTGGTTTTGGTGATTTTTGGTTTATTGTTTTGTAATATTGATATTTCGGACCAACCTTACATTTTACATTATAAGGCTATTGGTGGGATTGATATGTTTGGAAGTTGGTTGCAAATTTATTCTTTAGGATTTGTGGCTTTATTGATTTTCATTTTTCATTTGTTTTTAGCAAAAATCTTTTGGTCAAGAATTAGAAGCTTGAGCTACTTTTTGCTTTTCAGCACTCCGATTTTAGAAATTATTATTATTATTGCTACTATTTCTATTGTAAATATCAATAGATGATTTATTACGCTTCTTATGAGTTAGGGCCGATTGCTCAGAGAAGTAATCGGCTTTTAAAATTGAAATTTAGTCGTTAATCGTATATTATTGTAATATGGCATCAATCAAAGAGATTGAAGAAAACCCGTGAATTAGGACTTTTAATGAGCGTTTACGAGTTTTAAAAGATATTTTGTCGATTAAATATTGGATAGATGCATTTTAATTATGGATTCAGAAAATAAAAAAATAGAAAATCCGAAAAACTTTTTTGTTAAAATGGAGGAAGAGCTTTTAGATTCTTGGGATCAAAATAATATATTCCAGAAGTCTATTGACCAGCGCGAAAAGGCGTCAAATTTTGTTTTTTACGAAGGGCCACCAACAGCGAATGGCCGACCGGGTATTCATCATGTGATTTCTAGAAGTATTAAGGATGCCTTTTGCCGCTATAAGACAATGCGTGGTTTTCATGTTATTAGAAAGGCTGGATGGGATACGCAGGGTATTCCAGTTGAATTAGAGGTAGAAAAAGAATTGGGTTTTAAAAATAAACAAGATATTGAAAAATACGGCGTAGTTCCGTTTATTAATAAATGTAAAGAAAGTGTTTGGAAGTATTTGGGTGAATGGGAAAAAATTACAAAAAGAATGGGATATTGGGTTGATATAAAGCATCCTTATATTACTTACGAAAATAATTATATTGAAAGTTTGTGGTGGATTATTAAACAAATTTGGGACAGAGGACTATTTTATCAAGGGTATAAAATTGTGCCTTATTGCCCGAGGTGTGGCACTTCTCTTTCTTCTCATGAAGTGGCGCAAGGTTATAAATTAGTAAAAGAGCCATCAATTTATGTTAAATTTAAATTAAAAAAACAGGATGCGGATTTGCCGACTTATTTTTTGGTTTGGACGACTACTCCTTGGACTTTACCGGCTAATGTGGCTGTGGCAGTTAACTCAGAGTTAGAATATGTAAAAATAAAATATAATAATGAAATTTTAATTTTAGCTAAGGATCGATTAAGCATAGTAGAAGGAGAATTTCAAGTAATTGAGGAATTTTTTGGTAAAGATTTAACTGGCGTTGAATATGAGCCTATATTTGATTTTGCTAAACCAGATAAAAATGCTTATTTTGCGATTGTTGGGAGTTTTGTAACTGCTGTTGATGGTACTGGTATTGTTCATATTGCCCCGGCCTTTGGCGAGGATGATATGGAAGTGGGTAAGGCTAACGATTTGCCGGTCTTAATGACATTGGATGAAAATGGTAAATTTATTGCCGGCCCATGGATGGGAATGGCTGCTAAAGATACTGATCCGAAAATAATTGAAAATTTGAAAGAAAAGAATATTTTATGGAAAGTTGAGGATTATGAACACGAATATCCATTCTGTTGGCGTTGTCATTCTGCTTTGCTTTATTACGCTACTACTTCCTGGTTTATTAATATGAAGTCAGTACAAGCGGATTTGATAAAAAATAATGAAATGGTTAATTGGGTGCCAGCTCATTTAAAGGAGGGGAGATTTGGAGAATGGATCAAGGGTGTTAAGGATTGGGCTTTTTCTCGACAGCGTTATTGGGGCACTCCTTTGCCGATTTGGATTTGTGATAAATGTAAAGAAAAAATAGTAGTTGGTAGTTTTGAAGAATTAGAAACATTAGGCGGGAAAATGCCAATTAATGAAAAAGGCGAGCCAGATATTCATCGTCCTTATGTTGATGCTATTAAATTAAAATGTCCAAAATGCCAAGGTGAGGCAACACGCATACCAGACGTGGCTGATGTTTGGTTTGATTCCGGTTCTATGCCTTTTGCGCAATATCATTATCCTTTTGAAAATAAGGAATTACAGGAACAACAATATCCTGCCGATTTTATTGCCGAAGCCATGGATCAGACTCGTGGTTGGTTTTATGTCCTTTTGGCCATTGCTACATTACTTCAAAAAGAAACGCCATATAAAAATGTTGTTTGTAATGGAATGATTTTGGATGAAAAAGGAAAAAAGATGTCTAAATCATTGGGTAATATTGTGGTCCCACAGAGTATAATTGATAAATATGGAGTTGACGCTTTGCGTTTCCATCTTTTGGCGTCGCCGCTTGTAGAGGGGGGCAATTTATTATTTTCTGAAAAGAGTGTGGACGAGATCTATAAAAAAGTATTATTGATTTTATCTAATATTTATCAATTTTATAGAACTTATAAAACAATTGATACGATACCAGCAGAAAAGGATATTTTAGAAGTGGCGCGGGGGACTGGGGCTTTGGATCAATGGCTTTTGTCTAAGATGAATTTGTTAATAAAAGAAACAACAGATAATTTAGATAAATATAATACAATAAAAAGTTTGAAATTAATTTATGATTTCATCAATGAATTTTCTACTTGGTATGTAAGATTAAGTCGTGAAAGGTTTAAGAAGGGATCACAGGAAGAAAAGGATGCTACTTCTCAAGTTTTTGGTTATTGTTTAATGCAATTAATAAAGATTATGGCTCCATTTACTCCTTTTGTTGCTGATTATATTTATCAAGGCATAGGCGGCAAAAAAGAATCTGTGCATTTGGAAGATTGGCCGGCTCAAGACAATTTGATGGTTGATTATGATGTTTTGAAAAAAATGGAGGCAACACAAAAAGCTGTAGAAATTGGTTTGGCTTTGCGTGCTACGGCTAATATGAAAATCAGGCAGCCTTTAAATAAAATTGTCTTAAAGGATAAGGAGATGGTTGAATTATTGTATTCTGATTTAGTAAAACAAGAATTAAATGTGAAGAATGTAGAATTGGGAACAGAAGATGCTTTGGATTTGGTTATCTCTGATGAATTGAAATTAGAAGGATTAGTTAGAGAATTGACTAGATCCATCAATCAATTACGCAAGGATTCCGAATTAACCATTTCCGATACGAATGTGAAATTGGAATATGAAACTACTAGCGAATTGTTGAAAGAAGCAATAGATAAGAATAAAGAAGAAATTAAAAAGGGTTGTTTGTGTGGGGAAATAGCAGAGAGCAGTTTTGAAGCAAAAGAGGTTTCTATCAATGGAGAAAAGATAAAGATGAGATTGAGTAAATAGATAAAGTAAAAAGCGGCTACCTATTAGGTAGCCGCTTTTTGTTAATTAATTTTTCTCCATTCTCCTGGTATGATGCGATTTTTATATTCTTTTAATGTTTTGGAGCGATTCCATTCTTTTGCAAATGCTTCTAACATCCAAAGGGGATTGCCATGAGAAACAATTAAGACTTTTTTATTTTTGTATTTTTGATTGATCTTTTTTAATACTTTGGCCATTCTTTTTTGGCAATCTAAGAGATTCTCTCCTTGGGGAGGACGCCTTGTAAGTCTCTCCTCATTAGTTTTGAAATATCCGGTATAATCACCATTGTAAGTATGATTAAAAATCCCGGGATTTAATTCTCTTAATCCTTTATCTATAATTATTTTGGCTCCAGTTATTTTAGATATGATTTGAGCGGTTTGTTGCGTGCGATGTAAATCAGAAGTAAAAATCAAATCTATCCCAATCTTTTTGAAAGATTGGGCTGCTTTTTTAATTGTTTGTTTCCCTTCTGGTGTTAAGCGGGAAATTTTCTTTTCTGGCCAAGCGGATAAATAACTTTGAACATTTGATGTAGATAATCCGTGGCGGATAATATAATAAGTATTATTAAATTTCATAGAATTACATTCTTTTCGGAGTTTTTATATTAAGCAGAGATAAACCGTTCTTGATTGTTGAGGCGACAGAGGTGACTAACATTATGCGTGAATTAAGTAAGTCTTGATCTTGTGTTTCAATAATTTTTATTTCGTTGTAGAAACCATTAAATAATTGAGCTAATTCTTCTAGATAAGTAGCAATGAGATGGGGTGATTTGAATTTTTCCGCTTTGATGATTACAAATGGGAAAAATGCTAATTTTTTAGCTAAATGTAATTCAATGGCGCTTTCAAAACAAATATTTTTAGGTGCTTTTGTTGTTTGAGCAATTTTTCTTAAAATTGATTGTATTCTAACGTATGTGTATTGAAGATAAACGGAGCTACCGCCTTCAAAGCTAAACATCTTGTCCCAGTTAAAGGACACGTTTCTTGTGCGTGATTGTCTTAGGTCGTTATAAATGATGGCGCCAATTCCTAAAATTTCGGCTATTTCTTTAATGTCTTTTTCATCAAGATTTTGATTTTTTTGTTTGATAATTTTTTTGGCTTGATTAACCGATTCATTAATAAGATCTTCTAATTCTACCAAAGAACCTTTTCTGGTAGACATCTTCTTACCGTCGCTTAATACTAAACCAAATCCAATATGTTCTATTTGTACTTGAGGCTTGTTTGCAAACCAATTAAGATGTTGGGCAATATTGATAATTTGACTGAAATATAATTTTTGGTCGTCTCCTACGATATATAAAATTTGGTCGGGATTAAATTTTTCTAATCGGAATTTTAAATTGGCCAAATCACGCGCAGAATAAAGAGTCGTGCCGTCTTGTTTTTGTAATAGAAAGGTGGGGAGGTTGTCAGAGGGGTCGGCAACAATAGCCCCGGTTTGAGAGTCTTGATGACCGAGTTTTTTATCTAGGCATTCTTGAATGATTTCTCGGGATTTTTCATTAAAATAACTTTCTCCAATCCACAAATCAAAATTAATTCCAAGCCTTTGATAGGTTTTCTTAATACCTTCTATGCTTAAATCGCGGAATTCTTTCCATAATGCTAATAATTTTTCATCCTTCTTTTCCAGTTTTTTAAATATTTCTCTGGCTTTATCTTCTAGTTCTGGATTTTTTTCTGCCTCTTCGTGGAATTTAACGTAAAGATTTTTTAATTCGTTGAGGGGGTTTTGCTTTATCTTATTTTTGTCTCCCCAAGTTTGATAAGCGTAAATTAATTTTCCGAATTGTGTGCCCCAATCACCAATGTAATTATGACCAATAACGGAATAGCCGGTTTTTTCAGAGATGTTTTTTAGAGCTTGTCCGATATTGGTGGAGCGCATATGTGCAACGCCGATGGGTTTGGCGACATTGGGACTGGAATAGTCCATAACAGCCACTCTTTTAGCATTAACATTGCTAGATCCAAATTCTTCTTTTTGTTCATTGATTTCTTTTAGAATGGAAGAATAGAAAGAAGCTTGTTTTAATGAGAGATTAATGAAACCATTAATAACCTCGGCTTTATCTATTAGAGAAGAGTTGGACTGATTAATTATCTCGGCTAATTTTTGGGCAATGGTAGTGGGGTTGGATTTCAATATTTTTGCTAATTCAAAAGTAGAAACGGTTAGGTCGGCTTCTATATGACTGGGCGCAAGTTCAATGTTTATCTCGGTGATGATGCTGGAGTCTGCATTGAAATATTTCTTTAAATATTCCGCGATTTCTAGTTTAATTTGCTCTAGTGGATTATGAGATAGGGAGGGGAGTTTTCGTTTTTGTTCACTCGCTATTCTTTTTTGAGTATTTTTAATTGATAACTCAACTTCTTTTTGATAAGAAGTAAATTCATCTTTTTTTTGCGATTTTTGGAACAATTTAAACATAGTTGTATTTAGTATACATTAAAAATAATGGTTAGTAAATTGATGGGGCGTGGAGTTGACAAGGCCATTTTTTTGTTTAAAATAGTAATTAGCACTCTAGATAGAAGAGTGCTAATTAATTAATATTAGGTAATAAAAACTATGTTAAAACCATTATTAAATCACGTTGTAGTTGAGCCTATAGAAGAAGTGGCCGCTACTAAATCTGGCATTATTTTGCCGGAAACAATAGAAAAAGATCGCACTTTAAAGGGTAGAGTTGTATCTGTCGGAGCTGGTCGTATTGATGAAAGAGGAAATAGAATCCCAATGGATGTAAAAGTGGGAGATGTAATCTTGTATGAATATAGCACTAGCGAAGTAAAGATTGATGAAAAAAAATACGCAGTCGTAAAAGAAGAAAATATTATTGCAATAGTTGAATAAAAATTTATGGCAAAACAAATTTTATTTAAATCAGAAGCGCGTAAAGCATTAAAAAATGGTATTGATAAATTAGCCGATACTGTGAAAACTACTCTTGGGCCAAAAGGCAGAGCGGTTGTTTTGGATAAAGGATATGGTGCTCCAATCGTAACTTTAGATGGTGTCACTATTGCTAAAGATATTGAATTGTCAGATAGAATAGAAAATATGGGAGCGGAATTAATCAAAGAAGTAGCTTCCAAAACCAATGATATAGCCGGCGATGGTACTACTACCGCTACTTTATTAACACAAAGTATGATTGCGGAGAGTTTTAAGTATGTAGAAGCTGGTAATGATCCTGTAGAAATTAAAAAAGGAATGGAAGTAGCTTATCAAGCTTTGAATGAATCTTTAAAGAAAATTTCTCAGCCAATTAGCACTAAGGAAAAAATTAGCCAGGTTGCAACCATTTCTGCTCGTGATGCGGAAGTAGGTGTGATGATTGCCGAGGTAATTGAAAAAGCCGGTAAAGACGGAGTTATCACCGTTGAAGATTCTCAAACTTTAGGATTGTCCAGCGAAGTAGTAGAAGGATTGGAATTTGATAAAGGTTATGTTTCTGCTTATATGGTTTCTAACCCGGAAAAAATGCAAGCGGTAATAGAAGATCCTTATATTTTAGTTACTGATAAAAAGATTTCTGCCGTGTCTGATATTTTGCCATTGTTGGAAAAAATTATTCAAACCGGAAAGAAAGATTTATTAATCATTGCTGATGATTTTGACGGTGAGGCTTTAGCTACAATCGTTTTGAATAAATTACGCGGTATTTTCAATGCTGTGGCCGTCAAAGCTCCTGGATTTGGAGATAGAAGAAAAGATTTATTGCAGGATATTGCTGTGGTCTGTGGCGCCGAAGTGATTTCTGAAGAAACTGGTAAAAAATTGGAAAATACAGAAATTTCCATGCTTGGTTCAGCTCGCAGAATCGTTTGTAACAAAGATAAAACTACTATTGTTGATGGAAAAGGAGATAAACAAAATATAGAGAAAAGAGTTAAACAAATTAAAACTATATTAGAGAAAACCGATTCTTCTTTTGATAGAGAAAAACTTCAAGAGAGATTGGCTAAATTATCTGGTGGAGTAGCGGTCATTAAAGTTGGCGCCGCAACAGAAACTGAACAGAAAGAAAAGAAATATAGAATTGAAGATGCTGTGAATGCTACTAAAGCAGCTATTGAAGAAGGTATTGTCCCTGGGGGTGGTGTGGCTTTAGTGCGCGCTTCTCAAGAGGTAAAGAAAACTTTGAAAGAAAATGATTTGGGTGGCAAATTAATTTTGAAAGCCGTGGAAGGACCACTTAAACAAATTTCTGCTAATGCTGGTAAAAATGGAGAAGTAATTTTGGCTGAGGTTTTGAAGAGGGATGGAGCTTTTGGTTATAACGCCGGAGAAGATAGATTTGAAGATTTGGTAGTAGCCGGTATTATTGATCCGACTAAAGTGGTGCGTACTGCTTTGCAAAATGCTGTTTCCGTTGCTTCTATGTTCTTAATTACCGAATCAGTGGTGGCAGAAATACCGGAAGAAAAGAAAGATGAACATAATCATCAACACGGTTTTTAAAAGATATGTATGAAGAAGGGCGACCGTTATGCGGCCGCTTTTCTTTTTGAGGAATATTTAATAAGATGGAATTATGTTTATTGCAGTTTTAGACAATATTAGAAGTTTATATAATGTTGGCTCTATTTTTAGAACGGCTGATGCTTTTGGCGTTGATAAAATATGTTTGTGCGGATATACTCCAGCTCCGACAAAAGACAGACAGAAAAAGGAGATTCATAAAACAGCTTTAGGCGCCGAAGAATTTATCGCCTGGGAAAGGCATAGTCAAACTTGGAAACTTTTAGATGATTTAAAAAAACAGGGTTTTTACATTATAGGATTAGAAATAGACAAGAAATCGGTGAATATTTCTAAATTTAAACCTGTAATGAAGGAGAGAAATATAGCCTTAATTGTCGGTAATGAAGTAAAGGGTTTATCGCAGAAAATATTAGAACGTTGCGATAAAATAATAAAAATTCCAATGCTAGGCAAGAAGGAATCGTTAAATGTGGGAGTATCTTTTGGGATTGCCGCTTTTTATTTAAGAAATCATTAATCTTTGCAAATTTCCTCGCAATTCGTTATTCAGCGGATTGCGAGTTGTTTTTTTATTAGATATAATATATTGAGAATATCAGTCAATATTCATTATAGATTTTAATAGTAATAATTAAATATTATGAAAATCGCAATTAATGGTTTAGGAAGGATTGGTCGGGCTTTTTTAAAGTTGGTTGTAGAGAGACCGGAGATTGAAGTGGTAGCTATTAATGACCTGGGGGATTTAGATAATTTGGCTTATTTATTAAAATATGACTCTGTTTATGGAAGATATCATCGCCAAGTTTCAATGGAGCCGGGTTTTTTGGTGATTGAAAATAAAAAAATAAAATTTTTACAGGAGAAAGATCCTACAAAATTGCCCTGGAAAGATTTGGGAGTTGATATTGTTGTGGAATCTACTGGAGTTTTTGAAACTTTTGAAAAAGCGCAAGCGCATATTACAGCTGGCGCTAAGAGAGTAGTAATTACTGCTCCTTCAAAAGATGATGATTTAAGTTTAAAACTTGGCACTACTTCATTGTGCGGTCTTAATGAAGAGAGTTTTGCTAAGGTAAAAATTACTTCTAATGGTTCTTGCACAACTAATGCCGTTGCTCCGGTTATGGCTATTTTATCGGAAACATTGGGTATTAAAAAAGCGCTTTTAAATACTACACATGCTTATACTGCTTCGCAGAAAATTGTTGATGGCCCTGATACAAAAGATTGGAGAAGGGGGAGGGCTGGCGCAATAAATTTAGTGCCTTCTACTACTGGCGCGGCTATTACTGTTGGAAAAGTAATTCAGAGTTTGAACGGTATCTTTGATGGAATCTCCGTGAGAACTCCAGTGCCTATTGTTTCTTTAGCCGATATTACTTTTGTTTCTTCTAGACCTACTAGCATTGAAGAGGTTAATAAAATCATGAAAGACGCGGCTGCTAATCCGCGTTGGCAGGGAATATTTAAAGCGATTGAAGAACCATTGGTATCTACTGATTTATTGGGCGATATTTATCCGAGTATTGCCGATTTGTCTTGTACTAAAGTTGCTGGTGAGGATTTGGTGAAAATTTTTGTTTGGTATGATAATGAGCTTGGTTATTCTAATAGTTTAGTTGATCATGTTATTAAGGCGGGAAAACTTTTATAAAACAAAAAAATGAAAGTATTTATTAAAAAATATTGGCCGTTGATTATTTTGATGGTGTTTTTTGGCTGTTTGTTTTGGAATTTGCTTTCTAGCCATATGTTGCAACAGAAAAGTAGCGGTTTGTACTCTGGTGGCTCTACTTGGGGTGATTTGGCTTTACATGCGACTTTATCAACTAATCTTTATGAAAAGGGGTTGTCGGCTACTTTAAATAGTTATCCGATTTATTCTGGAGAAAAAACTCGCTATCCATTTTTAATGGATTATATTACAACTCTATTAATGAAGCTTGGTTTGAGCTTACAAATGAGTTTGATTTGGCCGAGTTTTATTCTACTTTTAGCTTTCATCGCAGTTTTCTATCTTTTAGCTCAAAAAATAACCAAAAGCCGTTTGGCCGCTTTTTTTGCTCCATTAATTTTCTTTTTTAATGGCACGATTTTTTCTTTACAATATTTTTGGCAAGATTTTAAAGTTAGTGGATTAAAGTTTTTTGATTTCTTGGGAAAAATGACTAAGGAATATGGTCATTTGGCTGATCATAAAATAGAGTTTTCTAATATTATTGCTGATTATATTTTGCCTCAAAGAGCAATTATTTTGGGGTTATTAGTTGGAAGCATTGTTATCTATTTTTTATGGCAATATTGGAAAAGTAAAGAAATCAAAAAATTGGCTTATGCGGGTGTAATCTCAGGATTTTTGCCGATTATTCATACGCATACTTTTATTTCCATTGTGTTGATTGCTTTTGGCTTGGGATTATTGGAATTAATTGAACATTATAAAGATTTTAAACATGTTATCGTTCGCTGGCTTTATTATGTGATTCCAGCCGGAGTGATTGCCTTGCCCTTTGTATTGTGGTTGTTCCCCAGTGGGAGTAAGGGGTTTTTTAAAGTTAGTATTGGTTGGATGAAAGGGGAAGAATTTATTTTGTGGTTTTGGATTAAAAATCTCGGATTATATATTTTAGCTTTTCTTGCCGGTTATTGGGTAAGTGATGAAAAACTTAAAAAGTTTTATTGGTCATTTTTAGGACTATTCGTTATCACTAATATTTTTATTTTCCAACCGCATTATTACGATAATATGAAAATAATGTTATGGTGGTTTCTATTGAGCGCTATTTTGACTGGTAAATTTTTCTCTTATTTAAAAAATAGATTTGGAAATTGGAAAGGTTATGCTTTGATTGGCGCATGTTTTATTTTGTTAACATCAACGGGATTCTTATCCGTTTATCGGGAAACATATACAAGTTGGTTGATGTTTTCTAATGAAGATATAGCTTTGGCAAATTTTGTGAAGAGTAATACTCCTAAAGATGCTTTGTTTTTAACTTCTGATAAGCACAATCATCCCGTTTCATGTTTATCTGGTAGAAGCGTGGTAATGGGTTATCGAGGCTGGTTGTGGACTCATGGCATTAATTATAGTGAAAGAGAGGGTGACATTATGAGTATTTATAGAGCTGATGCTGGATATGAAAAATTATTAGATAAATATGGGATTGATTATATTCTTTTAGAAAGAGATAAAACGAAAGATTTCAATATGAATTACGGATATTATCAGACGCAAAGCAAATTTCAGCCTATTTATGAAAGTAATAATTATTTACTATTTAAAGTTAGTCGCTAATGTAATATAATATAAGTATATGTTGTATTTAGGAACAGACCATAGGGGTTTTGAATTAAAAGAGCAAATTAAAAAAAATCTTCAAGAACAGGGGATTGCTTTTGAAGACTTGGGTAATCAACAATTAGAGTTGGAAGATGATTACACTGATTTTGGTTTAGCTGTAGCAAAAAAGGTAGCAGAGAATCCAGAAGAGAATCGCGGTATTTTAATTTGTGGCTCTGGTATTGGTATGAGTATCATGGCCAATCGTATTAAAAGCGTGCGAGCTGGTTTATGCTTATCTCCTTGGATGGCGGAGCATGGCCGTCAAAATGAAGATATTAATATTTTAGTATTAGCCTCTAATATAAGTGATACCAAAGTTGGTTTAGACATTATTCAAACATTTTTAAAAACGGATTTTTTACCGGAAGAAAAGTATATTCGCCGCAAAAAAGAGTTGGATAATTTTTAAATTATGAAATTAATTCCTGCTATTAACGAGCAGA
>Ga0209098_1002846_pt1 | contig 14872 bp, 13 predicted proteins | sample AD_JPNHW1_MetaG_FD_184429 | JGI IMG/M metagenome (GOLD analysis project Ga0209098, IMG submission 184429) | Active sludge microbial communities of municipal wastewater-treating anaerobic digesters from Japan - AD_JPNHW1_MetaG (SPAdes) (version 2) | ecosystem: Engineered > Bioreactor > Anaerobic... | reverse complement strand
CACCGGGGTCGAGCTCCACGGCTTCCTCTCCTACCTCGTGAAATGCAACCTCGAGGGCAAGGAGTACCGGGTGTTCGGCTACAAGGGCAAGCAGGTGCGCGACAACATCCACTCGCTCGACGTCGCCCGCTTCATGCACGCCTTTGTGCAGGCCCCGCGTGTCGGCGAGGTCTACAACCTCGGCGGCGGCAAGGACAACTCCTGCTCCATCCTCGAGGCCTTCGCCATCGCCGAGAAGTTCTCCGGCAAGAAGATGGTCTACACCTACGTCGACCAGAATCGCATCGGCGACCACATCTGCTACTACTCCGACCTGCGCAAGATGCGCGCCCACTACCCGAGCTGGGACATCTCCGTCAGCCTCGAGGAAACCATCCGTCAGATCGTCGAGGCCTGGAAGAAGCGTGACCACGCCTGAGCGGCGTCGGGAGTCGAACACCGGGGGCGAACGCTTCTCATCCCGAGTCCCTCCGTCCAATCGCAAATCGGCAATCCGAAATCGAAAATCCGGCGCCTCATGAAGCTCCTCATCACCGGCATCTGCGGCTTCGTCGGCAGCACGCTCGCCAACGCCCTGCTCGACGCCGTACCCGGCCTCCAGCTCGTCGGCCTCGACAACTTCATACGCCCCGGCGCCGAGACCAACCGCGCCGCCCTCAAGGCCCGTGGCGTGAAGCTCTTTCACGGCGACATCCGCGCCGCCAGCGACCTCGAGTGCCTGCCGGCCGTCGACTGGGTGATCGACGCCGCCGCCAACCCCAGCGTCCTCGCCGGCATCGACGGCAAGACCAGTTCCCGCCAGCTCATCGAGCACAACCTCCTCGGCACGGTGAACATGCTGGAGTTCTGCAAGGCGCACCGCGCCGGCTTCGTTCTCCTCAGCACCAGCCGCGTCTACTCCATCGCCCCGCTCGCCGGCCTGCCCGTCGTCCCCGACCGCGGTGCCTACCGTCCGGATACCGAGAAACCGCTTCCCGCCGGCGTGAGCCCCGCCGGTGTGCACGAGAGCTTCGCCACCGCCGCCCCCGTCTCGCTCTACGGCGCGACCAAGCTCACCAGCGAGGCGCTCGCGCTCGAGTACGGCGAGACGTTCAACTTCCCCGTCTGGATCAACCGCTGCGGCGTGCTCGCCGGCGCCGGCCAGTTCGGCCGTCCCGACCAGGGCATCTTCGCGTACTGGATCAACACCCACCTGCGCCGCCGCCCGCTCAAATACATCGGCTTCGACGGCCACGGCCACCAGGTCCGCGACTGCCTCCACCCGCGCGACATCGTGCCGCTGTTGTTGAAACAGTTCGCCGCGAAGTCCTCTCCAGCCGCCGCCGCGCCCACCCTCTCGCCGCGCATCTGCAACGTCGCCGGTGGCGCCGCGGCCAGCATGTCACTGCGCCAACTCACCGCCTGGTGCGACGAGCGGTTCGGCGCCCACCCCGTCGCCTCCGACCCGCAACCGCGCCCCTTCGACATCCCCTGGATGATGCTCGACGCCACCCACGCCTCCGAAGTCTGGGGATGGAAGCCGCAGACGCCCCTCTCCGCGATTCTCGACGAGATCGCCGCCCACGCCCGACAACACCCCGAGTGGCTTGACCTCTCCGCGCCAATCTAGCCGTCTCCTCCGATCGCAATGAGCGAGCCCAACACCAAGACCAGCGAGCTGCAAAGCCTCTACCGGCAGCGCTTCGACTCCCACACAGCCTACCGCAACGCGGTCTGGCAGACGCTCATCCGCTCCTATTTCCAGCGGCTCGTACCCGCCAATGCTGCCATCCTCGATCTGGGCTGCGGCTACGGCGAGTTCATCAACAACGTCCAGGCCGGCCGTAAATACGGCATGGATCTCAACCCCGAGTCGCCCGCCCACCTCGCCGCCGAAGTACAGTTCTTCGCGCAAGATTGCTCCCAGCCCTGGCCCCTCGCCGAAGGGACGCTCGATGTCGTCTTCACCAGCAATTTCTTCGAGCATCTCCCGGACAAACCTACCCTGCGGCGCACGCTCCAGGAGGCCCACCGGTGCCTCCGCCCCGGCGGGCTGCTCATCGCCCTCGGTCCCAACATCCGCCGCACCCCACCCGGCGCCTATTGGGATTTCTGGGATCACACGCTCTGCCTCACCGACCGTTCCCTCGCCGAGGGGATGTCGACCGTCGGCTTCGAGATTCGCACCAAGCTGGATTCGTTCCTCCCCTACACCATGTCGGGGACATCCCAGCCTCCCCAGTGGATGATCCGACTCTACTTGGCGCTACCCATCCTCTGGCGTTTCTTCGGGCACCAGTTTCTCATCGTCGGCCGCAAGGCCTCCGCCTGACAGCTATGTCCGCTGCCCCGCTCTCACTCTTCTCGATCGTCATCCCCGCACGCGACGAAGAAGAGTCCCTGCCCCTCACGATCACCGAGATCGTCACAGCCTTCGACCGCGCGGCCATCCCCCACGAGATCGTCGTGGTCGACGATGGTAGCAAAGACGGCACGTGGCGCCTGCTCCAGGAACTCAAAGCCCAGTACCCATCGCTCGCACCCACGCAGAACCCAGGGCCGCACGGCTTCGGCCGCGCCGTCATCTGGGGCCTCGACCACATGCGCGGCGACGCCGTCGCCATTATGATGGCCGACGCCTCCGACTCGCCCGCCGACGCTGTCACCTACTGGCGCATCCTCAACGAAGGCTACGACTGCGCCTTCGGGAGCCGTTTCATCAAGGGCGGCAAGGTCGTCGACTACCCGCGCATCAAGCTGTTCGTGAACCGGCTGGCGAACTATCTGGTGAAACTGGGATTCCACCACGGGCTCAACGACACGACCAACGCCTTCAAGGCCTACCGCCGCACCGTGATCGACGGCTGCCGCCCGCTCATCGCGCCGCACTTCAACCTCACCGTCGAGATCCCGCTCAAGGCGATCGTGCGCGGCTTCACCTTCAAGGTCTGCCCTATCTCGTGGCAGAACCGCAAATACGGCGTGGCCAAGCTCAAGATCAAGGAGATGGGCAGCCGCTACTTCTTCATCTGCGCCTATATCTGGCTGGAGAAGTATTTCAGCCGCGGCGACTACCGGCGCCGGTGACCCTCGCCCTCGATGTCACCTCCGAACCCCGGATTGCTATCGTGGCTCGATAATTGTCCCGCGGCCCACTGGCTCGCAGGCTGGGGCTCGTTCACTGTATTGTTGGCTACCTGCTTCGCCCCGCTCGCCGCAGGCCCGCAGGACAGCCCCGCACTCGGCCGGCGGCCGGCTTGGCAGCGTATCCTTTCCGCCAACGCCTTATTTTCCCTCGCCATCATCCTGGTCTTCGTCGCCTTCCGCTGGCCCTTGTGGCTGACCGGCCCCCTCGAGAACCCCGACGAATCCGAGCTGATCACCGCTGCCCTCACGTTACGCGACGGAGGCCTTCCTTGGAAGCACATCGATTGCCACACCTCCGGACCGCTCAACGCGTATGCACTCCTCCTGGCTTTACCCCTCGGGCTCCCGCTTGATTACGTAGGCGCGCGGGTGATCGCCACGCTGCTCCAGATCGGATCCGTACTTGCTTTCTGGGGCGCAGCTCGACGGTTCATCCCGGAATGGGCTGCAAGACTCGCCGTCCTACCGGCGATCAACCTCTGGGCCTGCCGCTGGTTCCACGACATGGTCCAGTACTCCAGCGAACTGCCATCGGTACTCCTCCTTTCGCTCGCCGGCTGGATCGGAGCCTGCGCACTCACCACCGACCGCCAGCGTCTCCGTCTCTGGCTTCTCTCCCTCGCAGGTGCGTTACTCGCCAGCGCGCCCATCCTCGCCAAGCTCCAATCGGCTCCCCTCGCCGCAACACTTGGGATTGTCCTGCTATGCGCAGTCTGGTTCCAGAGCCATGGCCCGAAGCATTCGCAGCACGCCCGGCTGCATGGCGCGGCCGCCCTTGCGGCAGGAGCAGTCGTTCCTTTCGCCGCGCTCTGCATATACCTAACGATTTTCGGGCTCCTCGCCCAATTCCGTGTCTTCTTCTGGCAAAGCAATGCCCTATACGCCGCGACACGGCTCTACCCCCTCAGCGATAGCCCTGAGGCCTTCCTCACGATCCTGATCCAGTTCCGCGGCTGTGCTACAACCGTGCTCTGCACCTTTGCCTTTGGTGCGCTCGCGCTGGTTCCCTCGCTCGCGACGAGGACCGGGCGCCTGCGGCTGTTGTCGGCTTGGCTGCTCTTGGCGTCCGCGCTCGTTTCGATCGTAGGCGCCGGCCGCTACGCCCAGCATTACCTGCACTATCTTGCCATTCCTCTGGCATGGCTCGCCGCCGTTAGCCTCGACGGGCTGCAACGCCACTTGCGAAGCGCAGTGCCACGGCTCCGGCATGCGCCCGCCGTGCTCGCCACTACTTTCCTGGTCGCGACCGCGGCCTGGCCCGCCTGGCAAACGGACATCAGCCAACGCCCGCTGACAGGTTATATCGCCGGCTGGCAGGTCCGCCAAGCGGGTCGCATCGGTTCTCGACTAAGGGAACTCGCCGCCCCGGGAGACAAGCTGGTGGTCTGGGGCTGGGCACCGGGGCTTCACGTCGAAGCCGGCCTCAGCTGCGGCGTCCGCGGGGCGCAAAGCGAACGCTCGATCAATCCCGGACCGCTTCAAAATGACTATCGATGGCGCTATCTGCATGATCTGCGCCGTCATCGTCCCCGCTGGTTTGTCGATGCCGTTGCCCCCGGCCAGTTCGGTTTCCAGGAGCGCAGCCGCTTCGGGCACGAAACTTGGCCGGAATTGCGCGAACTCATCGCCGCTGACTACGAGCAGATCGCGGATATCGACCAAGTCCGCATCTATCGCCGCCGCGACTGATCACACCACTCCCCCCGTCGCAGAAACAACTTGGCCCCTCGGCGAGCCGCCCCCTAGCCTCTGAGCCTTCATGATTCTGCTCCTCGGTGGCTCCGGATATGTGGGACAGGCCTACCAGCGCCTGTTCGCTCGCAAGAACCTCTCCTTCCGCAATCTCGCGCGTCGCGACCTCGACTATACCCGGCCCGAGGTGCTCGCGCCGTTCCTGCGCGAGCTGCGCCCCGAGTTCGTCGTCAACGCCGCCGGCTACACCGGCAAGCCCAACGTCGACGCCTGCGAGCTCCACAAGGCCGACTGCCTCGACGGCAACGCCGTCCTCCCCGGCCGCATCGCCCAGGCCTGCACCGCAGCCGGCATCCCGTGGGGACACGTCTCCTCCGGCTGCATCTACTCCGGCACGCGCACCGACGGCACCGGCTTCCGCGAGGACGACGCCCCAAACTTCTGCTTCCGCACCAACCACTGCTCGTTCTACAGCGGCACCAAAGCCCTCGGCGAAGAGGTCCTCGCCGGCACGCCCAGCGTCTACCTCTGGCGCCTGCGCATCCCCTTCAACGAGATCGACAGCCCGCGCAACTACCTCACCAAGCTGATGCGCTACGACTCGCTCCTCGAGGCCGCCAACTCCATCTCGCAGCTCGACGAGTTCGTCGCCGGCACCTTCGCCTGCTGGGAGAAACGCGTCCCCTTCGGCACCTACAATGTCACCAACCCCGGCCACGTCACCACCCGCGAGGTCGTCGCGATGATCAAGCAGAGCGGCGTCTGCACGAAGGACTTCAAGTTCTTCGCCAACGAGGACGACTTCATGCACAAGGCCGCTAAGACCCCGCGCTCCAACTGCGTGATGGATTCCTCCAAACTCGCCTCCGTCGGTATCCAGCTCACCGAGGTCCATGAATCCGTGACCCGCGCCCTGCGCGAGTGGCGGAAGGAATGAGAAAGGGGTGATGGGGTATGGGGCATAGGTGATGGGTGACGCAGACAGCCCCCGGCCACCACCAGCCCCTCCCCTCGCTTTCCCATCACCCATTACCTATCACCCATAACCCGGCGCCGCCCCGCCCCCGCCACCCTCTCGCCTCCAGCCTTTCTCCTCTCGCCTCCTCTCCCATGAACCTCCTCGTCACCGGCGGCTGCGGCTTCATCGGCAGCAACTTCATCCGTCAGCGCCTCACCGAGGCCAGCTCCCCGCTCGCGAAACTGGTCAACCTCGACCTGCTCACCTACGCCGGCAACCCCGCCAACCTCGCCGACCTCGCCCACGACCCGCGCTACGTCTTCGCGCAAGGAAACATCGGAGACGCCGACCTCGTCGCCCGCCTGCTCGCCGAGCACGCGATCGACGCCGTAGTGAACTTCGCCGCCGAGTCGCACGTCGACCGCTCCATCGACTCCCCCGAGCCATTCATCCAGACCAACGTCGTCGGCACGCTCCGCCTCCTCAACGCCACCCGCCAGCACTGGGCCAAGCTCCCCGAGCCGAAGAAGAGCGCCTTCCGTTTCCTCCACGTCTCGACCGACGAGGTCTACGGCACGCTCACGCCCGAGGATCCCGCCTTCACCGAGGAGACGCCCTTCGCCCCGAATTCCCCCTACGCCGCCTCGAAGGCCGCCAGCGACCACCTCGTCCGCTCCTACCAGCACACTTTCAAGCTGCCGACGCTCACGACCAACTGTTCTAACAACTACGGGCCGTTCCACTTCCCGGAGAAACTCATCCCCTTGGTCATCCTCAACGCCCTCGACGGCAAGCCGCTCCCCATCTACGGCGACGGCCAGCAGATCCGCGACTGGCTCTACGTCGAGGACCACGCCACCGCCATCTGGACCGTGCTCCAGCGAGGCCGCCCGAGCGAGACCTACAACATCGGCGGCATCAACGAGCGCCCCAACCTCGAGGTCGTCCGCACCATCTGCGCCCTCCTCGACGCCAAGTCGCCTCGCAAGGACGGCAAGAGCTACTCCACCCAGATCACCTTCGTCGCCGATCGTCCCGGACACGACCGCCGCTACGCCATCGACTGCACCAAGCTCCAGAAGGAGCTCGGCTGGAAGCCGCGTGAATCCTTCGAGACCGGCCTCGCCAAGACCGTCGACTGGTACCTCGCCCACCGCGAGTGGTGCAACGACATCACTTCGAAGAAGTACGCCCGCGAACGCCTCGGCACCAAGGCCTGACCACCCAACCTCATTACCCCAATGAATCGCAAAGGCATCATCCTCGCCGGCGGGTCCGGCACCCGCCTCTACCCCCTGACCATCGCCGTGAGCAAGCAGCTCATGCCCGTCTACGACAAGCCGATGGTCTACTACCCGCTCTCGGTACTGATGCTCGCCGGTATTCGCGAGATCCTGATCATCTCCACCCCGCAGGATCTGCCTCTCTTCCGCCGCCTCTTCGGCGACGGCTCGCAGTTCGGCCTCCGCCTCGAGTACGCCGAGCAACCGCGCCCCGAAGGCCTCGCTCAGGCGTTCCAGATCGGCGCCAAGTTTATCGGCGACGCCCCTGCCGCCCTCGTCCTCGGCGACAACCTCTTCTACGGCCACGACCTCTCCGCCTCGCTCCAGGCCGCCACCGCCCGCACCGCCGGCGCCACGATTTTCGGCTATCACGTCTCCGATCCCACCGCCTACGGCGTCGTCGAGTTCGATCCGCAGGGCAACGCCATCTCCCTCGAGGAGAAGCCCAAGCAGCCGAAGTCCAACTACGCCGTCCCCGGGCTCTACTTCTACGACAACAAGGTCGTCGCCCTCGCCCGCGACCTGAAGCCCTCGCCCCGCGGCGAGCTCGAGATCACCGACCTCAATCGCCTCTACCTCGAGGCCGGCACGCTCCACGTCGAGATCCTCGGCCGCGGCACCGCCTGGCTCGACACCGGCACCCACGCCTCGCTCCTCGACGCCGGCGACTTCGTCCGTGTCATCGAGGACCGCCAGGGACTCAAGATCGCCTGTCTCGAGGAGATCGCCTTCAGCAACGGCTGGATCGACCGCGCCGGCCTCGAGCGCCAGGTCGCCGCCCTCGGCAAGTCCGCCTACGGCGCCTACCTCAAGCGCCTGTTGAATAACGCCGCCTGACCCGTCCGCCATCGACGGGGGGACGTTTCTCCGAAACGTCCGCGTCCATTGGCAGGCTCGCCGGGAGCATTGCTCCGGCGTTCTCGCAGCGCCCGACTCCAGCCGGCCCGCAGCAACCAACCCCACCTCCGGGCTCGCCCTGCGCCGGCATCCGCCGTTTCCTTCCACCGCACTCCCGACGCTGCGTGAAGGTCTCGTTCATCATCCCCCTCTACAACCGGCTCGATCTCACGCAGCCGTGCCTCGCCTCGTTGCAGGCGACGATCCCCCGCGGGCTCGACCACGAGATCATCCTCGTCGACGACGGCAGCACCGACGGCACCCGCGAGTGGATCCAAACCCTCGGCACGCCGTTCCGCGTCCTCCTCAACGAACGCAACCTCGGCTACGCAGCCACCAACAACCGCGGCGCCACGGCCGCCACCGGCGACATTCTCGCCCTGCTCAACAGCGACCTCGTCCTCACGCCCCGCTGGCTCGAACCGATGCTCGCCATTCTCCGCAGCAAGCCCGCCGCCGGCATTGTCGGCAATGTCCAGTTCCGCGCCGCCACCGGCGAACTCGACCACATCGGCTTCGACATCGGTCTCACCGGCAAACCCCATCACGACAATTCCCCGCACTCCCTCTGGGCTCCGAGGGCCGGCCGCGCCACCGCCGCCGTCACCGCCGCCTGTCTCCTCATCCCCCGCGATCTTTTTCTCCAACTACGCGGCTTCGACGAGGGCTTCCGCAACGGCGGCGAGGACGTCGACCTCTGTTTCCGCGCCCGCGCGCTCGGCCGCACCTGCCACGTCGCGCTGCACAGCCGCATCCTGCACCACGTCAGCGCCTCGCCGGGCCGCAAGCTGCGCGACGAGGAAAACTCCCGCCGCCTTGCCCACCGCTGGCGCGAGGAGCTCCTGCGGCTCAACCGCCGGCTATGCGGCCTTGAATGGTGCCAGGAGTACATCGAGCGGTACTGGGAGGATCCCAGGGATTTCGACCGGTCGATCCTCGTGAACATCGCACTCTACCGCCTCGGGAGCCTCTCGATGCCGCACCCCGACGCAGTCGCACGCCAGGAGGCGGCCTTCCAACGCGAGATCTCCCGCTGGGAGAAGCTCCTCGGGCCGCAGCCGTCGGAAGACTTCGTCTCCTCGCTTCCGGAGCACACCGGCCCATCTCGTTGATCGTCGCTTGCGACGCCCACGACACCGGCCGTCGGCGCGTTTTCTCTGGCCGAGCCATGTCCCTCCGCTAGGGTCCGCCGCATGAAGGTCATCGTGCTCTGCAGCGGCGGCATGGACTCCGTCGCCGCCCTCCACTGGGCCGCGCGCCACCACACCGTCGCCGCGGCGGTGAGTTTCGACTACGGCTCGAAGCACAACGCCCGCGAAATCCCCTTCGCCGCCGAACACGCCCGCTCTCTCGGCGTGCCGCACACGATCATCCCGCTCGACTTCATCGCCAACCTCTTCGCCTCCGATCTCCTGAAAACCGGCGGCTCCGTCCCGGAGGGCCACTACGAGGACAAGACGATGCGGCAAACCGTCGTCCCCTTCCGCAACGGCATTATGCTCGCCGCCGCCGGTGGCCTGGCCGAGAGCCTCGGGGCCGAAGGGCTCGTCATCGCCGCACACTCCGGCGACCACGCGATCTACCCCGACTGCCGCGAGGACTTCATGCGCGCGATGGGCGACGCCCTACGCCTCGGCACCTACGCTGGTATCCAGCTCCTCCGGCCATTCATCGCATTCACAAAAGGGCAGATCGTCCTCGAAGGCACGAAGCTCGGCGTCGACTTCGCCCGCACCTGGTCGTGCTACGTCGGCGGCGACATCCACTGCGGCAAATGCGGCACCTGCGTCGAGCGCCGCGAGGCCTTCCAACTCGCCGGCGTCCCCGACCCGACCCGCTACGCCGTCACCGACCCGCTCCCGCCCAAGCCGACTCTCTGAGGATTCGGCCACAGATGAACACCGATTCGCACAGATGCGGAATTCTCGGATTTGGCAGCTCGATCGGGCAATTGACCCATGTCCGCCAGACACGCCTCCACATCTGCGTTCATCGGTGTACATCTGTGGCGCAAATTGCAGTGCCCCCCGCATCCCCATGTTGATCTCCGAAATCTTCCACTCCCTGCAGGGCGAGGGCGAGTTGGCGGGCGTGCCGTCGGTCTTCGTCCGCACCGCGGGCTGCAACCTCCGCTGCACCTGGTGCGACACGCCCTACGCGTCGTGGTCACCGGAGGGGGAACAGATGTCGGTTGCCGAAGTCGTCGCCGAAGTTTCACGCCACCCCGCGCACCACGTCGTGCTCACCGGCGGCGAACCGCTGCTCACAGCCGAGTTGCCCGCGCTCGCCACCGCGCTTCGCGCCGCCGGCAAACACATCACCATCGAGACCGCCGCCACCATCGCGCCCGGCGGCATCGCCTGCGACCTCGCCTCGCTCAGTCCGAAACTCTCCAGCTCCACCCCGCCGCCCGCCCAATTCGGCGCGGCGTGGAACGAACGCCACGAGGCGACACGCTGGCAGCCGACCGTGGTCGCCGCCTGGGTCGCCGCCTACGGCTTCCAGTTGAAGTTCGTCGTCGCGAGCGAGGCGGATGTCGCCGAGGTCGAATCGCTGCTCGCGCAACTGCCCTCGCCTCCCCCGCGCCACAAGGTCCTGCTCATGCCCGAAGGCACGACGCGCGAAACGCTCGCCGCGCGCACCCCGTGGCTCACCGCGCTCTGTCGCGACCACGGCTACCGCTTCGCCCCGCGACTGCACATCGACTGGTTCGGCAACAAGCGCGGCGTGTAAGCAGAAGCGTTCCTTTCGCAGATTCTACCAAACGGCAGAACGAAACGTCCGCGGCGGTTTCGGAGAAACCGCCCTACCACCCATGCCCTCCTGCCGGCTCGACCACACCGCGCGAACATCGCAGGCTGCGCACGGTCTACAGCCCGCATCCGATGCAGGACGATCCTACCAACACAGCCGCTGATTCCGACCGCGCCCCGAGCCCTCGCGACCGCTGGCTGGCCAGCGCACTGCTTGCGTCGACGGCGCTCGCGTTCTGGCCCGTCGTCTCCTGGCTGGCCGCGCAGACCTTCGACCGCGAGCAGCTCAAGCAGTCGTTCTTCATTCTCGTGATTGCCGGCATCTGGATCGCACTGGAGCAACGGCGCTCGCTGCGGCTCCGCCTCCAGGTGGACAACACCGGTATCGCCAGCATCCTCGCCGCCTACGCCTGCATCGCCGGTGCCGTCTTCCTAAAAACCCCGCTTCTGGTCCTCGCCGGGGTGGTCGCCGCGGCGGCCGGCGCAGTCCAGATCGTCTTTGGCGGGCATGCACTGCGCCGCGCGTTCCCGCTTCTCGCGGCGTTCGCCCTGCTGATCCTCTTCGTCCTGTTGTTCCCCGTGCTCGACTGGCCGCTGCGGCAGATGGCCGGCGTCGAGTCGGCACGGCTGCTCCAGTCGCTCGGACTGGCATCGCACCTCCAGATCGCGACCGGCCCGGAAGTCCAGCTTCAGCTGGTCAACCCGCACGGCGTCTTCACCGTCGCCACCGAGTGCAACGGCTTCGGCCTGATCTCTTCGTCGCTGCTGCTGGGAGCGATCTGCCTGCTGTACCGCCGCACCGCGTGGTGGAAGTTTCCCGGGCTGCTCGCGCTGAGTCTCCTGCTCGCCTTCGCCGCCAACCTGTGGCGCATCGCGGCCATCGTGTTCTTCGCGCCCAGTTTCTCGGGACACTACCACGCGCTCCACGAGACCGTCGGCATCGTCGCGCTCTACGCCGGCCTCGGCACGGTCTGGCTGATCACCGGCTGGCGGCGGAAACCGCGGCAGTTGTAGAAATGAAGAAGCCAGCGGTCACTCCGCCGGCTTCGCTGTAACAGAGAGTTATTCGCCGCGCCTTACTTCGTCTCCAACGCCTGCTGGAGGTCGGCGATGATGTCCTCGGCATCCTCGATGCCGATCGAGAGGCGGATGAAGTCGGGCGAAACGCCGGCCGACATCTGCTCCTCGGGTGTGAGCTGGCCGTGCGTAGTACTTGCCGGGTGGATCGCCAGGCAGCGCGCGTCGCCGATGTTGGCGAGGTGGGTGAAGAGCTTGAGCCGGCCGATGAAGTCGCGTCCGGCTTCGAAGCCGCCCTTCACGCCGAAGCCGACGAGACCGCCACAGCCGTTGGGCAGATACTTCTTCGCCAGCGCGTGGTAGCGGCTGCTCTTCAGCCCGGGATAGTTCACCCAGGCGACGCGGTCGTGCGCCTCGAGGAACTGGGCGACCTTCAGTGCGTTGGCGCAGGTGCGCTCCATACGCAGGTGCAGCGTCTCCAATCCCTGGAGCATCATGAAGGAATTGAACGGGCTCACGCAGGCGCCCATGTCGCGCAGGAGCTGGAGGCGCATCTTCATCGCGTAGGCGATGTTGGCGCCGCCGGCCGGGGCGAAGGCCTTGAACGCCTCCCAGTGCCGCAGACCGTGGTAGCTCGGGTCAGGCTCCGTGAAGCCGGGGAAACGGCCGCGGCTCCAGTCGAAGTTGCCGCCGTCGACGACGATGCCGGCGATGGAGGTGCCGTGGCCGCCGATGTACTTGGTGGCCGAGTGGACGACGACGTTGCAGCCCCACTCGATCGGGCGGTTGAGGATCGGCGAGAGGCAGGTGTTGTCGACGATGGTCGGCACGCCGGCCTCGCGGCCGATGGCGGCCACCTCGGCGAACGGGAAGATGTTGAGCAACGGATTGCCGAGGCCCTCACCGTAGAACGCCTTGGTGTTCGGCCGCAGCGCGCGGCGGAAGTTCTCCGGATCGGAGCCGTCGACGAACGTCACCTCGATCCCGAGACGCTTCAGAACGTGGTGAAAGAGGTTGTAGGTGCCGCCGTAGAGCTGGGCGACGGAGACGACGTGGTCGCCCGCGCCAGCGATGTTGAGGATGGCGTTGGTGATCGCCGCCTGGCCGGAGCTGTGGGCGAGCGCCGCGCTGCCGCCCTCGAGGGCAGCGACACGTTTCTCGAACACGTCGGTCGTCGGGTTCATCATCCGCGTGTAGATGTTCCCGAGCTCCTTCAGCGCGAAGAGGTTCGCGGCATGTTCGGCGTCGCGGAAGGCGTAGCTGGAAGTCTGGTAGAGCGGCACGGCGCAGGCGCCGGTCGTGGGATCGGACTGCTGGCCGGCGTGGAGCGCGCGGGTGCCGAGTCCGGGTTGGCGGGAAGTGCTCATGGTGTGGTGATGCTAGCGATTAGCGAAGAAATGGGAAATTCGGAGGGGACGACAGAAGGGAACGAAAAGGAGGATATCTCTGTGGAGATCGGAAACTTGGATTTGCAGCAAGTCGCTGGAGTACCCGTTGTCTCTGTTTCAGCTCCTGCAGGGCAGCTAGACCAGATCATGGCAGGCAAGAGCATCACGCCAGATCACATCCAAATTCTCGCGGAAATAGGTGCGCAATGCCGCTTCAACTGCGGGGGTTTCAACTGCCCTGCATTCGGCCGCTTCGATAAGCACACGAGAGTCATCCTTTCGCATTCTCCGGAAGGCGCCGGAACCATCGCAGCAGCCGAAGCCATCAAACGAGATTCTGCGCAAGAACGCATGACCGACATCATCCACGTCGAAGTCAGCAAACACACTGCTGTCCTGTAGACTCAGGCAGAAGCGACAAGGTCTCGTCGCCATCGCAGGAACAATTCGTGCGGAGATAGGCATGCGCATTGGTCCTTCGTTCTCTTCGTTACCTTCTGTGGTATTCCAGCGGTTTGCTCCGAGTACGGCACATGGCCTCCGGAATGTAGGAGCCTGCTTGCAGGCGACTGGATGTGCGGCCGACCGCCGAACTCGGAATCGCCTGCAAGCAGGCTCCTACCTCGGAAGACAGAGACCGCCCGCTCAGGGCAGCTTCGCCTCGAGGACCTTCTTGGTCTGTGCGGCGCGGTAGTCGTCGAGCGCCTTGCGGATGCGTTCGTCGCCCTGCGCGAGGATCGCCACGGCGAAGAGCGCGGCATTGAGCGCGCCGGGCTTGCCGATCGCAAAAGTGGCGACGGGGATGCCGCCGGGCATCTGCACCATCGACAGGAGCGAATCCAGGCCCTTGAGCGATGCCGATTCCATCGGCACGCCGAGGACCGGCAGCGGGCTGACGGCGGCCATCACGCCCGCGAGGTGCGCGGCGCCGCCGGCGGCGGCGATGATGACCTTGAGCCCGCGCTGGCCGGCGCCGCGGCCCCAGTCGAGGGCGGCGTCGGGCGTGCGGTGCGCGCTGAGCGCGCGGCGTTCGGTGGCGATGCCGAACTCGTCGAGCAGACGGGCGGCGGCTTCCATAACGGGCCAGTCGGAAGTGCTGCCCATGACAATGCCGACGAGCGGCTTGCCGGTGGCGGTGGGAGTGAAGGGAGCGGGAGTTTTTTCGGACACGGCGGAGCTAGGCTGCACTGCCCAGTCGCCGCATCAACCCGAAGTTTCATCAGGCGACCGGCGCTCGGAGCAAGCGATCAGGCCAGCTCGCCCTGCGCGTACACGACGTCCCCGCCTCCAATCGAGAACGCCTGTGATTCGCCGCGCTCCTCGAAGCGCACCTGGGCCGTATCCGCATCCGGTGCGATCTCGCGGACAAACTGCAGTTCCAGCCGTCGCGGATGCGCCGGGCGGCCCTGGCGCACGAGCGCCGTCTGCAGGTAGTCGAAATAGGCCGTGTTGTTCACGTGGCCGTTGGCGTCGCAATCGGAGTAGCGCACCGTCACCGGCGTCGCCGGGGCAGCAGCCGCCGGCGCGCTGAAGCGGAGGCGTTCCAGATCCGGCTTGTACGGCGACCGGCCCGCACCGCCTACGGGAAACTTCGCTTCGAGCTCGGCCGGCACGCGCGTGAGCGTGCGTGTGTGCAGGTCGATCCACAGCCAGAGCGAACTGCCGGCGAGGATCTGCTCCTCGCCGCTGAACAGCCGGAACTCGCGGTACCCGCGAAACCCGCGCACACCCGTCGACCACGTCTCGACGCGCAGCGCC
>Ga0209098_1002840_pt1 | contig 14906 bp, 11 predicted proteins | sample AD_JPNHW1_MetaG_FD_184429 | JGI IMG/M metagenome (GOLD analysis project Ga0209098, IMG submission 184429) | Active sludge microbial communities of municipal wastewater-treating anaerobic digesters from Japan - AD_JPNHW1_MetaG (SPAdes) (version 2) | ecosystem: Engineered > Bioreactor > Anaerobic... | reverse complement strand
TCAGGCAGGTACCGGTGTGATGATTGGATTGCCTTTTCAAACCATTGATAATCTAGTGGAAGACCTGTTTTTTATTAAAAATTCAGGGGTGCATATGGTCGGAATGGGCCCATATATTGAACATGAGGAAACTCCATTGTTTAAGTACAGAAACCTTTTGCTTTCTGCTGAAAAACGCGTGGAATTGTCGTTAAAAATGATTGCCCTGCTGCGGCTGATGCGGCCCCGCATCAACATTGCTTCTACTACGGCTTTGCAGACCCTTGACCCACAGGGCAGAGAAAAAGGCCTGATGGCAGGGGCCAATGTGGTCATGCCTAATATAACTCCTGTTGATTATAAGAAAGAATACAATTTATACCAGGGGAAACCCGGACTTGCCGATCAACCAGACCAAAGCGGTCATCGGCTGGAGCAGATTATCGAGTCTGCCGGTTGTAGTGTTGCCTTTGGAGAGTGGGGCGATTCAAGGTTTTATGCAGATCAGCAAAGCGGGAAATAACGTTGGATATTCAGGCAAAAAATTGCTGGTTATATCCTTTTTTTGTTAGCAAATTCTTGGTAATTGTTCTCCGGCCAGCATATCCATAATCCTCCTGCCGCCAATAGCTGTTTTTAAGACAGCCTTACCGCGTGGCTCGTCAACCACTGTTCCGATAATAGTTGCCTCTTTCCCGAATTCGTTTTGCCTCATGATTTGTAATGCTTTTTCAGCATCTTTGCTGTCAACAAGCATAAGCACTTTTCCTTCGTTTGCCACATAAAATGGGTCGAACCCCAACAATTCGCAGATGCCTCTGACATTTTCTTTAATAAAAATTGCTGACTCATTTACTTCAATGGCAAGCTTGTTGTGTTCGGCTAGTTCGCAAAGTACCGTGGCCAGTCCTCCTCTGGTGGCATCGCGCATAAACTTTACCTGGCACCCGGCCTTGAGTATGTCTTGTATCATGTGGTTTAAAGGCGCGCAATCCGACGCGATATCGGTATTGAAACTGCCAAAGTTGCGTGCGGCCATAATGGTCATCCCGTGGTCGGCAATGCTTCCGTTGAGCAACAAACAATCACCTTTTTTTATTGTTTTTCCGCTGCTGATATGTCGGTGGTTTTCGTTAAGGATTCCTATGCCTGATGTGTTGATGAATAATTTATCGCATTGGCCTTTGTTGACTATTTTAGTGTCACCGGTAACGATAATAACTTCCGCATCTTTGGCTGTTGCAGCCATACTTGCAACTATTGTTTTTAAGTCATTTATCGGGAACCCTTCTTCAATAATAAATCCTGCACTAATATATCTGGGCACCGCTCCGGATACCGCCAGGTCGTTAACCGTTCCGCACACTGCAAGTTTGCCGATGTTGCCGCCATTGAAAAATAGGGGGTCCACCACATAGGAATCGGTAGTAAAAGCCAAGTTTTTGCCCGGAATTTGCAACAAAGCCGAGTCGGTTTGTCCGGCAAGTATCGGATTATCAAATTGTGAATAAAAAACTTCTTTGATAAGTTCATGGGATAATCTGCCTCCGCTGCCATGTCCAAGTAGTATTGATTTATCTTCCATTCTATTTTTTTTTAAGCTATTAGTCATTAGTCATTAGGCATTAGTCATTAGTCATTAGTCATTAGTGGTCATTAGGCATTAGTGGTCATTAGGCATTAGTGGTCATTAGGCATTAGTGGTCATTAGGCATTAGGCGTTAGGCATTTTGAACCTTGCAGCTTTCCAGCTTTCCAGCCTTCCCAACTTTCCAATTTTTCTACTTTCCAATCTTTCAATCTTTCAATCTTCCATCCTCCCAACTTTCCAACTTTCCAATCTTCCAGCTTTCCAGCCTTCCCAACTTTCCATCCTTCCATCCTTCCCAACTTTCCATCCTTCCATCCTTCCATCCTCCCATCCTCCCAGCTTTCCAACTTTCCATCCTCCCAATCTTCCAATCTTCCAACCTTCCAATATTCCAATATTCCAATATTCCATCTTTCCATCCTTCCATCTTTCCATTCTTCCATTCTTCCAACTTTCCAACTTCCTAACCTGCTACCAGCCTAACCTACCTTCCAAAATTATAATAAGCTGCGCAGGCCCCTTCATGCGAAACCATGCACGAACCCACCGGGTTGGAGGGAGTGCAGGCCTTTGCAAAAAGTTTGCATTCATAGGGTTTTTTAAGGCCTTTAAGGATTTCGCCGCAGACGCATCCTTTCTCTTCCAAGGTATTCTCTACTTCAACAACAATCATTTTTTCGGCATCGTACTCGGCATAGGCCTTGCTCAATCCCAGACCGCTGTTTTTTAACACTCCCAATCCGCGCCACCAGTCGTCGCGTAGTGTAAACACCTGTTCTATATATTCCCTGGCCTTGAGGTTGCCTTCGTGGTTTACCACTCTCTTATACTGTATTTCCACACGGTAGTGTTCTTCGTTAAACTGCTTTACAAGCATATAAACAGACTGAAGGATATCCACAGGTTCAAATCCCGATATTACACAGCCTACATGATATTTTTCAGGAAATTTATCATAAATATGCGAGCCGGTAACAGCGCTGACATGGCCAGGAGCGATATATCCATTAATTTTTACGCCTTCGTCAATAAGGGCCGACATCGCCGGAGGCATGATTTTGTGCGAACTGAAAAGAAAAAAATTAGCGAGTTTTTCTTTTTTTGCGTTGAAAACTCCTGCCGCGCTGCTGCTGGCTGTGGCTTCAAAACCTATACCCAGAAAAATTACTTTTTTTGATGGGTTTTCCCGGGCAATTTTCAAGGCATCAAGAATGGAATACACTATCCTGATATCGGCGCCTTTGCTTTTTTCAAGGTTCAACGAAGAGGTGGAACCGGGCACACGGATCAAATCGCCAAAAGTGGTAATAATAGTGTCTTTTATCCGGCTGTAAGCTATTGCCTGATCGATGTATCTCCTGCCGGTAACGCAAACCGGACAACCGGGGCCTGATATCAGCCGCACTTGTTTTGGCATCAGCGAAGGGATACCGAATTTTTGTATGGCCCAGGTATGACCTCCGCATACCTCCATCAAGGTAATTTCTTTTTTTGACTCAGCGAGTATTTTATCAGTCAGAATCTTTACTAATTCCGCATTCCTGAACTCATCGATATACTTCATCTGAAATAATTATGGGAACATCAATCAATCTTATTTTCTGGCGGGGTTATATCACTTTCCGGTTCGCCCAGTTTTTTCAAAAGTGTTAAGGTTTCTTCGGCTTCCTCAGGGCTTATTTTTTCGATGGCAAACCCGGTATGAAGCAAAACAAAATCGCCTACCTTCACGTCGGTTAGCAACTGCAGCGAAGCCTCTACTCGGGTACCTCCAACCGAAACAACGGCATTATCGCCGTCGATAGAAACTATCTTTGATGGTATTCCCAAACACATAGTATCAGCGTTTTATTATTGCAAAAATAGTCAAAATACTGCAAATTTTCGCGTTCAGTAAGATTTATCCCTTTTATTTGATATTTATCACAGATGATTATTCTGCCATTTTTCTTGTGGCAGCAATGGCCATCTGGCCTAAGGCGATCCCGGCATCATTGCAGGGTACTTTTTTGTGAGAGAATACTGTAAATCCCTGATTGGATAGCTGCTGTTCAATGTTGGCTATAAGGTACCTGTTCTGGAAGGAGCCTCCGGATAAAGCCACCTTTTTTAATCCTGTGGAGTTCCGGATGTCATTTACGACTTCGTTAATTATGGCCAGAATCGTGTTATGAAATTTTGCTGAAATTACTGATGCAGGGATGCTGGTATGTATGTCGGCAATAATCTGTTTAAACATTTTCTCAAAGGATATGTTGGGATGTATCGAAAAAAGGTATGATTCTTTAATGTTTTTATCCATGATAGTTTCCAGCCGCATTGGTGCTTCTGCGTGGAATCTGCTCACCGGACACAGGTTGATCAGTGCGGCGACGGCATCAAATAATCTTCCGCAGCCTGAGCTAAGAGGGCTGTTGATTTTTTTATCTATAGCCTGACAAAGCATCTTCAACGTAACAGGCTTTATGGTATTAAGAAAGGGGAGATTCATGTCCATAAATTTTTCGCCAAAATACTTGTACAAATACGACACAGCCATGCGCCAGGGTTCTTCAGTAACTTTATCTCCACCCGGCATGGGGATGTAGTCAAAATGATTGATCCTTTGATAATCAGCCAGATTGCAAATAAAAAATTCACTGCCCCAGATGTTCCCGTCATCGCCCAGCCCGGTGCCATCAAAACTTACACCAATAACCGTTTCATCGACATTGTTTTCAGCCATGCAGGAGGCAATATGCGCATGATGGTGTTGAACACGCATGGGTGCCAGCCCTGTGGCCAGCGCATATTGTGTGGACAGGTAATCGGGGTGCAGGTCGCTGACAAGCAATTTTGTTTGAAATAAAAACAACTTCTTGAACCGTTCTATTGTTTCGGTATAAAACCCGTAAGTCTCTAAGTTTTTCAAATCCCCGATATGCTGACTGATAATCGCCTTGTTTTCCCTGCCAAGGGCAAAACAATTGACAAGTTCGGCACCCGTTGCCAGTATGCCGTCAACGTTCATTGCCAGGGTAATCGGGGTGGGGACGTAGCCCCTGGATCTTCTGATAAGCCGTTCGTGGCCGTTGACTACCATTACCACCGAATCGTCTGTCCTGTTGTAAATATCACGGTTGTATGTAAGTATGGCATCGGTGATGCCTGAAAGTTTTTCCAGGGCAAGTTGGTTGTCAGTGATAATAGGCTCTTCCGATATGTTTCCGCTGGTCAGCACAATGGCCGGAATATCCAATGCATGAAATAAAAGATAGTGAATGGGCATATAGGGTAACATACAGCCAATGGTGCCAAAACCAATATTGACGGATGGTGCCAGCCCTTTTTTCTGATCCAGGAGTACAATAGGCCGCCGGAATGATAGAAGTGCCTTTTGTTCTTGTTCATTCACATCGGCATATTCACGCAAGGAATCCATTCCGGAGAACATCACAGCAAAAGGTTTGCCTTCCCTGTTTTTCAGCTTACGCAGGCGAGCCACCGTTTCTTCGCTTTGCGCGTCGCAGGCAATAAAAAAACCGCCGATACCTTTAATGGCTATGATTTTTTTGTTTTTCAGCAGGTGCTGAAGTCTGCTGATGATTGGCTCAATACCTTTTGTTGTTTTGTTGCCCTCATACAGCATATATTCGGGCCCGCAAAGCGAACAGGCAATAGGCTGAGCATGAAACCTGCGGTCGGTAACATCCTGATACTCTTTACTACAATCTGGACACATCACAAAAGGGCTCATAGTAGTCTTGGCCCTGTCGTAAGGTATGTTCTGAATAATTGTAAACCGCGGCCCGCAGTTGGTACAATTGATAAAAGGGTAATCAATACGGTGCTGCTGGGTTTTCATATCCCGGAGGCAGTCTTCGCATACCGCAATATCGGGACTTATTTCGGTGATGCGGTTCGAAACCGTCCTGCTTTTTACAATCTGAAAATCATCAAAAATTTCGTTATCGGTAATTAGAAAATCAACCGATTCAATGGCGGCTGCCTGGGGCGCCTGCTGCCATAAGGCCTGAATAAAACTTCTTAACGTTTTTTCATCACAGTTTACCTTGATGAATACCCCGTCGTTACGGTTTTCTACTCTTCCGTTCAGATGAAAGCTGGCAGCAATGCGGTAGATAAACGGGCGGAATCCTACTCCCTGCACCAAACCTTTTATTTCAATGAGATAAGTATTCACGCGCTGGCCTAACTTAATTTTACCCTGGTAATTGTTTTCGGCAAAACTACAAAATATTGAAACAAAAGAGGCCTGCAATTTTGCAGGCCTCTTGAATAAATAGATTCACGTTTTTTATTCGATGATGAGTTTTTCAGAGAAAGTATTTTTTTCTGAAGTAAATTTAACTACATACAGGCCTTTTTCCAGGCTGCGAATGTCAATAGTTTGAGATGTTTTCACAATACTTTTTTTCAGCACGAGTTTTCCCGTGATGTCAACGATCTCAAGTAAGCCATTTCCGCTGGTATTGGCGATAATATACTCCGATGCAGGGTTAGGATATAGACTTATGCTGTTGCCGTTGATTTCATCCATGCCGATAGCTGCCGACATATCGAATTTGGCAGTTTGTGTTACCAATTTGGTCACAGGATCCTGAATGAAAACAACCAACTGGCATTTTTCTGTCACAAAACCTGTGGTGGCGAAATCGATATTAAAAGTTTGTGAGCTTTGGGACGAAAAATCTATGCTTGTTCCATTGGCATCCGGAAACATTCCCCTGCACACAAAATCAATATCTGTGAGGCCACCCCACGAAACCGGAATGTCAGATTCGGTAAGAGCTACGTGAAGTTTTACCGGAGAAAATGCGCTAAAGGTTTCTACGGCGGTAATAGTTGCAGTATAAGTGTCGGTACCTGTTGGGGCTACTGTCAAATCAAGGTTATGGAACGATGCCGCATTTATCCGGTCGTTATAATATGGCAGATAAACGGAACTGTATTGACGTCCGTAAGGTGAAGTAACGCCATTTATTCTCCATTTACCATCAGAAATAATACTTGGAAATCCCGTCATCTGGTAATAAATCAATCGGCTGACAGAAGAAGGATTACTGTAATTGTCAGCAAAAGTTCCCCATTGCGAATTCGGATGATAGGCTATGGCCACAGCTTCCTTATGGTTTACCATGATCAGGCTGTCGATACCTTTGGCGGCATAAGGACAATAAGAACAGTTGGTGGAAGTGCCTTCTTCAAATAATACCAGGTCGCGGGTAACGCCGCCGACAATTGTCACGGTGTCGGTGTTGGAAGAATGGGTATATCCAAGCGAACCGAATTTGGCCCTGACAGCGTAAATATATGTGTCAGGCCAGGGGGTGGGTTCAGTATAGGTCAACCCGGTGGTGGCAGCTACTACAGCACCGTTGCAGCTTAATTTATAGATATCCGGCGAGGGGGTGGTGCCCGACCAGGAAACATCTATGTCGCTGCCATTTAATACCGCGTCGAGGTTCATCGGTGGAGTTGATGGCACTGTTAATGATTCAAAAGTAATATCATCGATATAGTAGCCCGATTGACCGCCTTCAACCGGACTGTCAGAACCATCCCAGCCAAAGAAATTCACCGCATCAAGTTTAACGGTAGAACCTTCGCCAAAAGGCCCTTTGCTCCACTGATAGCTGACAAGTTCGGTATCATCTTTATAAAAGGTGGCATAGTCGTCATCAAGGTCGATGATTATATGCAGTTTTATCCAGGTGTTGGATGCAAAAGTCGCTGAAGCTGCATAGGCGCCATTGGCATCAACAAAAATTGAATCGTGATAGATATAGGCCTGGAACCCCCATATACTGTTGGCTCCGTTAAAATTATTCAGCATGTTGAAATATCCCAGTTTCCCCGATTCTACATACATATACCATTCAATTTTGTAGCGGCCGCTGGTCTTGTCGAATAACTGCAATACACAGTCGTTGTTGTTGATAACCTTGAAAGAATTTGGGCTGCTATGAGACTGAGCTGATGATACCAATGGATCTTCGCTGGTTCCAGGAGCGTTCGACCAGGTGGTCCATGGCGAACCCAGTTGGGAAGCCAGATTCTGGCCTGAGGTGCAGGTGTCGAAATTGCTGGTGTAAACTACCTGCGCATGTATTGCAAGTGCAGGCAGCATAGTAAACATTAGAATAAAATAAATTTTTTTCATTTGTTCGGTTTTGGTTAATAATTATTTACTTCTTATCAGAAGATAAAAATACGATTTTTCTTTAAAGACAAGCAAAAATTTATAAACTCCTGGCCGCCTCCAGTGCTTTGTCGTAGTCGGGATGTGTAGTAACTTCTTTCACATATTCTACATAGCGCACGATGCCTTCTTTGTCCACAATTACAATGCCGCGCGACAATAGTCGCAGTTCTTCAATTAAAAATCCGTATTTCAGGCCGAATTCGGTTTCTCTGTGATCGGATAAGGTAACCACTTTGTCAATGCCTTCAGCAGCACAAAAACGGCCAAGGGCAAAAGGCAGGTCGCATGAAATGGTAAGAATAACTGTATTGTCCAGCTTGGCAGCTTCTACATTGAAACGGCGTGTTTGCGCGGCACACACTCCGGTATCCACCGAAGGCACTACCGAGATAATACGTGTTTTTCCATCATAATCGCTCAGTTTATGTGGTTTAAGATCGTTTGCCAGCACAGTAAAATTCTGGGCCTTATCGCCCACTTTTACCATAGTTCCTGCCAGCGTAAGAGGATTCCCTCCAAAAGTAATGATTCCCTGATGTCTTTCCATAGAAATATTTTATGTATTAGTTATGTACAAAAATACGAAAATAAATTGAAAATTATTAAATCAAATCTCCGAAGGAAAAGTACCTACATTTTTTCAAAATAATGTGCTACTTCTTTGTGCCTGCTGAAGTCAACATTGTCTTTTTGTGCGCTTCTGAAAATATTTGCAGGAATAACAAACACCCTTATGGAATCCCATGTAAAATCAACACCGGTATATGCTGATCCATCAACATTTTTAATATCCATCCGCAGGTAGGTAACACTGGGGAATGATTCAATAAAATATCTGGATGCAAAATTGGCCCCATACCCGATCTCACCCATTTGATACCAATAAGCCGACATGTAATAATAGGGTAAAATCAAGGAAGAATCAGCCATTCCGCCGGATATCTGGAGGGTATAAGTTGTTCCTGGGTTAGCGGAAGAAAAGGTGTGTCCACTAAATCCATATACTGCTACATTGGCGTTGCCATCCGTAACATTAGTGCCATTGGTACCGGCAGGCCCGGCAGGCCCTTCTTTTTCGCATGAAGTTACTATTGCTGCAATTATGAACAGCAATGATAAAAGTTTTAATGTTTTCATGATTAAATTATTTAAATTGTTTAAATTGTTTATGCATATTTACTATGAGAAAATCCTATAAGCAATACAAAAAATTCTTTGCTCATTAACATCTATCGACATATTGAGATAAATGCTATCAGTTTGAATCTTTGAAACAGTTTATTGACTAAATTTGTGCTTCAGAATTTTATTAAAAACGATGGCTTATAAAAACCTTCCGGATTTTATCCATGTCCTTGAAATTGCCGGTGAGCTGGCAAAGGTGAAGGAATATGTTTCTCCGGGATTGGAAATTTCTGAAATAACCGACAGGGTGGTTAAAAATAAAGGAAAAGCCCTGTTGTTTGAACATAACGGTACGGATTTTCCTTTACTGATCAATGCTTTTGGTTCCGAAAAAAGGATATGTATGGCGCTGGGAGTCGAGAAGTTGGATGATATCTCAGAGGAGATAGATTTGCTTTTTAAAAAGATTGTTTCACCCAAACCAGGCATGTTGGAAAAATTCAGACTTATTCCTGTTTTAAATGAACTTGCCTCGTGGATGCCTAAATCAATAAATAGGAGAGGAGCCTGCCAGGAAATTGTGATGAAAACTCCTGATATGGGGCGTCTTCCTGTGTTGACCTGCTGGCCTTACGATGGCGGCCCTTTTCTTACGCTTCCCGTGGTGCATACTATCGACCCCATTTCAGGGACGCGCAATGTAGGGATGTACCGTATGCAGGTTTTTAGTCCAGATATGACAGGTATGCACTGGCATTTGCATAAAAATTCTGCCAGACATTATCACGAATATAAAAAACTCGGAAAACGGATGCCAGTCAGTGTTACACTCGGCGGCGACCCGGTGTATACCTATGTCGCTACAGCGCCGCTGCCGGATGGTATTGACGAATATATTTTAGCCGGTTTTTTGCGTAAGAAAAAAGTAAGGATGCTCAAATGCCTCAGCAATGATCTTGAGGTGCCGGAAGATGTTGACTTTGTCATTGAAGGCTATGTGGACCCTTCGGAAGAACTTATTTCTGAAGGCCCCTTCGGTGATCATACAGGTTTTTATTCGTTGCCGGAATATTTTCCGAAGTTTCATATCACCTGCATCACACATCGCAAAAATGCCGTATATCCTGCTACTATTGTTGGCATTCCGCCGCAGGAAGATGCCTGGATAGGCAAGGCCACCGAACGCATTTTTTTAAGCCCGATCCGCCTGACGATGCAACCCGAAATTGTCGATATGCACATGCCGGTGGAAGGGGTGATGCATAATCTTGTCATCATAAAAATTCAAAAACAATACGACGGGCAGGCGGAAAAAATCATAAACGGTTTGTGGGGAGCAGGACAGATGATGTTTGCGAAACTGATAATTGCCGTCGATGAACATACGGACATTTTTGACTACAAAGAAATTGCACGTAAGCTATCCGAAAGAGTGGATTTAAGTCAAAATATCATTTACTCCAAAGGGCCGGCTGATATTCTCGACCACGCATCTGAAAAATATGCCTATAGTGGGAAGATCGGCATAGACGCTACCGGCGAAGCTCATGCCGTTGAAATGCCTGTGATCATTGAGACGGAGAAAATACTAAAAGAAATTCCTGAGATAAAACAGGTGAACGACTCCTTGCCCTCTGAAGGTATTTCTTTGGTGATAATTTCTTTTGAAAAAAACAGGAAAAACCAAGTAAAAGAATCTGCCAAAACTCTTTTGGAAAAGAAATTTTTTTCAGGGGTCAAATGCCTTGTTTTTGTTGATATGCAGGTCGATGTGTATGACCTGAAAGACCTGGCATGGCTGGTGCTGAACAACATGGATCCGTCAAGAGATATTTTTATTCATAAAGGAACTTTGATTGTTGACGGCACTCATAAAACCAAAGAATTTGATGGCTTCGACCGGCCTTGGCCAAACGTGATTGTTTCGGACGATGCCACTATAAAAGCGGTTGATGAAAAATGGCCAAGGCTAGGCTTAGGCGATTTTATTGAATCGCCGTCTTTGAAGTATAAAAAACTTTTGTGGCCGGGCAAGGCTAAAGCAGAGAACTAAGGTCGTTTGTAGTGGAATGAGTGAGCTTACAGCGCATTTTTTTATATAGTAGCCTGCTATTGTTATGGATTTGCAAATATTCTCTTATTAATTTTTAATAACTTACCTGTCACCCATAAAAAAATAATATTTTTTTTTACGGTCAACACCGATTTTTTATACTTTTATCATGAAAAAATCATATATTTTCTGAAATCATATCCGCCTTGGCGGACTGCAATTTGATATAAAAAAATGACTCTCAGCTGGAACGAAATAAAAGAACGTGCTGCCCGATTTTCAAAGGAATGGGAAAGCGCCTGCAACGAAGATGCCGAAGCAAAGACGTTTCTCTATGAATTTTTCAATGTCTTTGGTATCCGTCAGCGCAAGGTGGCCACGTTTGAGCATAAGGTAAAGAAATTGGATGACCACGACGGCTATATCGACATGTTGTGGAAAGGCACACTGCTGGTAGAGATGAAAAGCCGTGGCCGTAATCTCGACAAGGCATTCGAACAGGCAAAAGAATATTTGCAGAACCTACCCCAGCACGAACTGCCCAGATATATTCTCGTTTCCGACTTTGATGTTTTCCGGCTTACCGACCTCGACGAAAACACCACCAGCGAATTTCACTTAAAAGACCTTATTGGCAATATTCATCTGTTTGGCTTCATTGCCGGTTATCAGAAACGCACTTATAAAGAAGAAGACCCGGTAAACATCAAAGCTGCCGAACTCATGGGCAAGCTGCACGACAGCCTCAAGGCCATTGGTTATTCCGGACATCCTCTGGAAAGATACCTTGTTCGTTTGCTTTTTTGCCTGTTTTCGGATGATACCGGAATATTTGAAAAAGGATTGTTCAAGGAATATATCGAACAAAAAACCAAAGAAGACGGCAGCGACCTGGCTTACCATATTGCAGCCATATTTGATGTGCTGAACAAACCCCGTGAATCCCGTTTTACAAACATAGACGAATCGCTGGCTGCATTTCCTTATGTCAACGGCAAACTGTTCGAAGAAGCCTTGCCTATGGCTTCCTTCGACACAAATATGCGTAAAACCCTGCTCGAAAGTTGCGAGCTGGATTGGGGGAAAATCTCCCCGGCCATATTCGGTTCGCTCTTTCAGAGTGTCATGAATCCTGCCGAACGCCGCAATCTTGGCGCACATTATACCAGCGAAAAAAATATACTGAAGCTTATTAAACCCTTGTTTCTCGATGGGTTGTGGAAAGAATTTGAATCGGCAAAAGGGGATAAGAACTCACTGAAAAAACTGCAGCAAAAAATCAGTAACCTCCGCATATTAGACCCTGCCTGTGGTTGTGGCAATTTTCTCATCATAGCTTATCGCGAACTGCGCCTGCTCGAAATGGAAATAGTGAAACAACTTTTGGGCGGTCAGCAGGTAACCGACATTGCTTCTTATTTTATGATGGATGTTGACCGTTTTTATGGTATCGAATACGAAGATTTTCCGGCACAGATAGCACAGGTGGCCATGTGGTTGATTGACCACCAGATGAATATGAAAGCCGGCATACAATTTGGCAATTATTTTACCCGCCTGCCGCTGAAAAAAAGTGCCACCATTATACAAGGTAACTCTCTGCAAACCGATTGGCAATCACTCATTGAACCCATTCCATGGGAAAAAGAAGAACCAAAGTTCAATTATATTTTGGGTAATCCGCCTTTTGTTGGTTCGAAAATGATGTCACAACAACAACGTGATGAAGTATGTCTTATGTTTAATAATACGAGCGGATGCGGAGTTTTGGATTATGTTACTGCTTGGTATGCAAAGGCAGCGAAATATCTGAACGAATATTCAAGATCAGAATTACAAAACACGCGTGTCGCTTTTGTTTCAACAAATTCTATTTCCCAAGGTGAACAGGTTGGATTATTATGGCATTTTTTAATGACAACCTATGATATTAAAATAAATTTCGCCCACAATACATTTCGATGGAGCAATGAAGCCCGCGGTATTGCTGCTGTTTATTGTGTTATTATTGGATTTAGTAATTATGATACTCCTAATAAGCGAATTTATGTTTATGATGATATTAAAGGTGACCCACACGAAATTTCCGTATCGAAAATAAATCCATACTTGGTTGAAGGCAACAATGTATTTATCATGCATCGACAAAAGCCAATTAGTGACGTTCCGGAAATTTGTTTCGGTAATATGCCGCTTGATGGAGGTAATCTATTATTGACTGACGAAGAAAAAAGTGAATTGCTTATAAAAGAACCCGATGTGTCAAAATTTATTAAACCTCTGATTAGTGCAAGAGAATTTCTTAATAACGAAAAACGCTGGTGCTTGTGGTTAGTCAATGCAGAACCTTCCGAGCTTCGTAAACTGCCGTTAACACTAGAACGTATTGAAAAAGTAAAACAATTTAGATTAAGCAGTATTGCTCCTTCAACTCAAAAGTTTTCTTCTACACCGTCATTATTTAGAGATAGAAATAATCCTGGAAATTTTATCCTAATTCCAAGTACTTCATCTGAAAATAGGAAATACATTCCTTTTGGTTTTTTATCAAATTATGAAATAGCAAATAATAGTTGTCATATAATACCAAATGGCAGTCTATATCATTTCGGTATTCTTACTTCAGAAATGCACATGTCATGGGTGAAATATGTTTGCGGTCGTTTAAAAAGTGATTTTCGTTATTCAAAAGATATTGTTTACAACAACTACCCATGGCCCGAGAACCCAACTGACAAGCAAATAAAAATTGTTGAAGAAGCTGCTCAAAAAGTGTTGGATGTGCGGGCAGAATTTCCAAACAGCAGCCTAGCAGATCTGTATAATCCGCTAACCATGCCCCCGGCACTCATCAAAGCCCACAACGAACTCGACAAAGCCGTTGACCTTTGCTACCGCCCGCAACCATTCATCAACGAAACCAAACGTATTGAGTTTTTGTTTGAACTGTACGATAAATATACAGCGGGGCTGTTTGCAATTAAAAAAAACAGAAAACATGACTGAAAAATTTGTCCCTATCGAGAACCTTGAGAGCTTAAATGAAATTTACGCACATGTGGCTGAATATATTAGAAGATCAAAAATACAGCTTAAGGAAAGCTATTATATTTGGAGTATAGCGGCGGCAAATCCTGAAGATATTATTAAATTCATAAATCAAGATCCGCGCATAAAGCAATGGGACAGGGATTATTTAAGGCGAATTGATGACGCGATTTGGTATATTTATGAAGAACGGGTATTAAAGATGCCTGTACCGAAAATTGAAGAACAGAGTTTGGAAGACAAGATAATAGCAAAGTTATTTCGCAAGATAAAATGGTTTGTGGTTAATCATATTAGTTTTCTTGATAACGACTTAAAAATTGAAGACATTATATTATTTATGGAGAGAGATCCGATCATAAAAGAATGGAATGGTGATTTTTTAATGCAGATTATTGAACAAACCGAAAGACTCAAAAAGCAATTATTAGAATAATCATGGATGAAATCGCCTGCAGCCTATCATTAACGAAACCAAACGCATAGAATTTCTGTTTGAACTGTATGATAAATACACCGCAGGGATGTTTGTAACTGAAAAACACAAAAAGCGCTGTAAAGAATGAAAAGAAAGCAACCACCGGCAAAAGAAGGCTTCAATGAAATATTGCTTTACACTACTGCCAATGGCAAAGTAAAGGTGGAGGTATATCTTCAAAATGAAACTATTTGGCTTAGCCAGCAGAAAATAGCAGACTTGTTTGGTGTTCAACGCCCTGCAATATCCAAGCATCTAAAAAACATTTTCGATACAGGTGAGTTAAAGGAGGAAGTGGTCTGTTCCATTTTGGAACATACCACTCAGCATGGCGCTATTGAAGGGAAAACGCAGGAATCAAAAGTAAAATATTACAACCTTGATGCAATTATATCTGTTGGTTACAGAGTAAACAGCAGCCGTGCAA
>Ga0209098_1002838_pt1 | contig 14909 bp, 10 predicted proteins | sample AD_JPNHW1_MetaG_FD_184429 | JGI IMG/M metagenome (GOLD analysis project Ga0209098, IMG submission 184429) | Active sludge microbial communities of municipal wastewater-treating anaerobic digesters from Japan - AD_JPNHW1_MetaG (SPAdes) (version 2) | ecosystem: Engineered > Bioreactor > Anaerobic... | reverse complement strand
AGAGGTTTTCATGAAAGTACATCTGCACCCGGAGCGAGCGCTGTGGGACGAGATCGTCCGCCGGCCGGTTCTGGACTGGCAGGGGATGCAGCCGGTGATCGAGCCGGTGCTGGCCGCCGTGCGCGCGCAGGGCGATCAGGCGCTGCGCGCGCTGACGGAGAAATATGACGGGGTCAGGCTGGCGTCGCTCGAGGTGAGCGCCGCCGAACTCGACGCAGCGATGCAGGCCGTTCCGGCCGGACTCCAGGAGGCCATCGACCTGGCGGCCGGCACCATCACTCGCTTTCACGAGGCGCAGCGGCGTCCGGTCGAGAAGATCGAGACGCGGCCCGGGGTGTTCTGCTGGCGTGCGCCGCTGCCGATCGAGAAGGTCGGGCTCTACATCCCGGGCGGCACGGCGCCGCTCTTTTCGACCCTGCTGATGCTCGGCATTCCGGCCGTCCTCGCCGGCTGCGCCGAGATCATCCTCTGCACTCCGCCCGGCCGCCAGGGCGGGATCCATCCGGCCATTCTCTACACGGCGCAAAAGATCGGCCTGCGCCGCATTTTCAAAGCAGGCGGTGCGCAGGCGATCGCCGCCATGGCCTACGGCACCGAGAGCATCCCCCGGGTCTTCAAGATCTTCGGGCCCGGCAACCAGTTCGTCACCGCGGCCAAGCAGCGCGTCAGTCTCGAGGGCACGGCGATCGACATGCCCGCCGGCCCCTCGGAGGTGGCAGTGGTCACTGACGCCGATGCCGATCCCGCCTTCGTCGCCGCCGACCTGCTCTCCCAGGCCGAACATGGCGCCGACAGCCAGGTGCTGCTGGCGACCGTCTCGGAAACGCTGTTGCAGCAGGTCCTGGAGGAGACCGCGGCGCAGCTGGCACGGTTGCCGCGGCAGGAGCTGGCCGCCCGCGCCCTCGAGCACAGCCAGGCCGTGCTCCTCGACACCCTCGATGAGGTGATGGCCCTGGTCAATCTCTACGCCCCCGAGCACCTTATCCTCCAGAGTGCCCGCGCCCACGAACTCGCCGGCCAGGTGAAAAACGCCGGCTCGGTCTTTATCGGCGCCTTCACCCCCGAGTCCGCCGGCGACTATGCCTCGGGCACCAACCATACCCTGCCGACTGGCGCCCACGCGCGCGCCTGGAGCGGGGTTTCGCTGGAGAGTTTTATGAAGCAGGTCACGTTTCAGGAGATCACCCCGGCCGGCCTCGAGGAGATCGGCCCGGCGATCGAGACCATGGCCGCTGCCGAGGGGCTGGAGGCGCATCGCCACGCGGTCGTCCTGCGCCGGGCGAAAGAGGGGAGTGCGGCGCGATGACCGGTCAGAATTCAGCCGGCCGCGGTCAGTCACCATGGGGACATCACGATCATCGCCGAATGTCCCCTTGTCAACCAGTTCGGAATTCAGCCGGCCGCGGTCCGTCACCATGCGGGAGCGCCCGGCAATGACCCTGGATGAAGTCAAACGCCTCGTGCGGCCCAACATTCTCGGCCTCGAACCCTATGCCAGCGCCCGCGATGAATTCACGGGGGCAGCGGAGATCTTTCTCGATGCCAACGAGAATTCGCTCGGTTCGACCGCGGCGGTGCCGTTCAACCGCTATCCTGATCCGCTGCAGCGCGCGGTCAAGGAAAAGCTCGCCCGGATCAAGGGCGTCACACCCGGGCAGATTTTCCTCGGCAACGGCAGCGATGAGGCGATCGACCTGCTCTTCCGCGTCTTTTGCCGTCCGGGGTGCGATGCGGTCATCATTCAGCCCCCCACCTACGGCATGTACGCCGTAAGCGCGGCGGTCAACGATGTGCGCGTGATCGAGGTGCCGCTAAGTCGCGACTTTCAGCCCGATCCTGCAGCCGTGCTCGCGGCTGCCGGGGAAACGGCCAAGCTGCTCTTCTTCTGCTCGCCCAACAATCCCAGCGCCAACCTGATGGCGGCGGAGCGGATCCAGAGCGTGCTCGATACCTTTCCCGGCCTGGTGATCATCGATGAGGCTTATATCGATTTCTGCCCCGGCGCCTCGTGGCTCAGTCGGCTGCAACATCACACCAACCTGGTGGTGCTGCAGACCTTCTCCAAGGCCTGGGGCATGGCCGGACTGCGGCTGGGGATCCTCTACGCCGATCCCTTTATCATCGGCCTATTCAACCACACCAAGCCGCCCTACAACGTCAACGCCTGTACGCAGCAGCATGCCCTCGCCGCCCTCGAGCGCGAGGTGCTCAAGACCCGGATGGCGGACAAGCTGGTCGCGGAGCGCGAACAACTGGCCGCGGCCTTGGTGGAGATCCCGGAGGTGGTGCATGTCTATCCCTCAGATGCCAATTTTCTGCTGGTGCGCTTCCGCGCGGCTCGCCAGACCTATCTGGAGCTGATGCAGCGCGGCATCATCGTCCGTGACCGCAGCCGCCAGCTCCATTGTGCGGAGTGCCTGCGCATCACCATCGGCACCCCGGAGGAGAACCGCAGACTCCTGGCGGCGCTGCGTTCCCTGGGAAGAGTATGAGACCGGTCCGAACCGGGGCCAGCAGGGCCTGGTTTGGCTTAAGCATGAGACCAGCCCGAACCGGGGCCAGCAGCGCTGATTTTGCTGGAAACATGAGAACGTCCGCAGGAGGAATCTGCGGCAGAGAGCTGGAACACGCATGAAACGACTCCTTTTTATCGACCGTGATGGCACCCTCATCCGCGAGCCCGCGGATGAACAGATCGACTCCTTTGCCAAGCTCGAGTTCATCCCTGGCGCCATCACCACGCTGGCCCGGATCGCGCGCGAGTGCCCCTTCGAGCTGGTGATGGTCACCAACCAGGATGGCCTGGGCACGCCCGCCTTCCCCGAAGAGAGCTTCTGGCCGGTGCAGGATTTTATCCTCAAGACCCTGGCCGGGGAGGGCATCCATTTCGCCGCGGTCCATATCGATCATACCTTCCCGCACGAGCTGGCCCCGACGCGCAAGCCCGGCACCGCCATGCTGCTCGGCTATATGGAGGGTAATTACGACCTGGCCAATTCCTTTGTGATCGGGGACCGCATCAGCGATGTCCTGCTCGCCCGCAACCTCGGCTGCAAGGCCATCCTGCTGCGCGAGGGGTTGGAGGCCGACGCCGACCTGGTCACCACCGATTGGGAGGCGATCTATCGCTATCTCAAGAATGCGCCGCGGCGGGCTGAGGTCTCGCGCCGTACTCGCGAGACCGAGATCAGCGTCCGCATCGATCTCGACGGCCGCGGCGACAGCCAGATCCGCACCGGCATCGGATTTTTCGATCACATGCTCGATCTTTTCGCCAAACACGCCGGCTGCGACCTCGAGCTCCAGGCCCGCGGCGACTTGCGCGTCGACGAGCACCACACCGTAGAAGATGCCGCTCTCGCCCTCGGCGAGGCGCTGCGTCAGGCCATGGGCGACAAGCGCGGCATGGAGCGCTACGGTTTTCTCCTGCCCATGGACGAATCCCTGGCCCAGGTGGCCCTCGATTTCTCGGGACGGCCGCAGCTGGTCTGGGAGGCGGAGTTCCGCCGCGAACGCATCGGCGAGATGCCGACCGAGCTCTTTCAACATTTCTGGAAATCCTTCTGCGATGCGGCCGGCGCCAACCTCCACATCACGGCCAAAGGCGAAAACGAGCACCACAAGATCGAGGCCATCTTTAAGGCGGTGGCGCGTGCGGCGCGGCAAGCCCTGGCGCGCAATCCCGGCGACAGCTCGGTTCCGAGCAGCAAGGGCGTTTTATGAAAGTGGCAATCATCAAGTACAATGCCGGCAACATCCATTCGGTGCGCCTGGCACTCAACCGTCTCGGAATCGAGCCGGAGGTGAGTGACGATCCCGAGATCCTCCGCAGCGCCGACAAGGTGATCTTTCCCGGGGTCGGCGAGGCCGGCACCACCATGGCCTATCTGCGCCAGCGCGGGCTGGACGAGGTCATCCGCGGCCTGCGCCAGCCCTTCCTCGGCATCTGCCTGGGCCTGCAGCTGATGTGCCGCCACTCCGAGGAGAACGACACCCCTTGTCTCGCTCTCTTTGATATTGCAGTGCGGAAATTTCCACCGGAGGACAAGGTGCCGCATATGGGCTGGAACACCATCACCGGACTGGGCGGCCCGCTCTTCAGCGGCCTGGCCGAGGGGAGCTTTGTCTATTTCGTCCATTCCTACTACGCCGAAACCGCACCGCAAACCACCGCCAGCTGCCAGTATATCCTCCCCTTCAGCGCCGCCGTGGAGCGGGACAATTTTCATGCCGTGCAATTCCATCCCGAGAAGAGTGGCGCCGCCGGGGAGCAGATCCTGAGGAATTTTCTCGCGCTATGATCACCATCATCCCGGCCATCGATCTCATCGGCGGGCAGTGCGTGCGCTTGACCCGCGGCGAGTACGCTTCCGCCAGGGTCTACAGCGGCGATCCGGTCGAGACGGCGCAGACCTTTGCGCGCCATGGTGTGCGGCGGCTGCACATGGTGGATCTTGACGGGGCCCGCGCCGGGCATGTGGTCCATGGCGAGATCCTGCGCCAGGTTGCGGCCGCCACCGGCCTGACCATCGATTTCGGCGGCGGGGTACGCAGCACCGCCGATGCCGAGGCGGCCTTCGCCTGCGGCGCGCAAATGATCACCGCCGGGAGCATCGCCGTCCGCGACCCCGGCGCGGTGCAGGGCTGGCTGGAGCGCTTCGGCGCGGCGCGGATCCTCCTCGGCGCTGATTTCCGCGCCGGCCGGATCGCGGTTTCGGGCTGGCAGGAGAATACGCAGCAGAGCCTGGAAGAGTTCATCGCCTTTTATCACGACCGCGGTGTGCGCCAGGCCGTCTGCACCGACATCGAGCGCGACGGCATGCTGCAGGGACCGGCGCTCGACACCTATGTGCAGATCAAGGAGCGCTTTCCCGATCTGCAGCTGATCGCCAGCGGCGGCATCGCCGCCATCGCCGATGTCGTCCGGCTCGAGGCGGCCGGCATCGACGGCGTCATTATCGGCAAGGCCCTCTACGAAGGGCGGATCACCCTGGCCGAGCTGGCCCCCTGGCTGGCCTGAACCGGCTGCCGTTTGCCCCGGCGGCGATACGTCGCAGCGTCCGGCCTGAACGGCCTTGATGGAGGAAGTGCTTCACCCATGTTGACCAAACGCATCATACCCTGCCTGGATGTCGCCAACGGCCAGACCGTCAAGGGGGTCCGGTTTGTCGATATCCGTGCGGCGGGCGACCCGGTCGCCCTCGGGGCGGCCTATGCGCAGCAGGGCGCCGACGAGCTGGTGTTCCTCGACATCACCGCCACCATCGAAAAACGCGGCACCTTCGCGGAACTGGTGCGCGGGATCGCCCTGCATGTCAATATCCCCTTCACCGTCGGCGGCGGCATCCGCAGTGAGGGCGACGTCGAGCTGCTCCTCGATGCCGGGGCGGACAAGATCACCATTAACTCAGCGGCGGTGCGCGATCCCAGCCTGATCAGCCGCCTCGCCCGTCGCTTCGGCAGCCAATGCGTCGTCCTCGCCATCGATACCCGCTTCGAGCAGGGGGCCTGGAGCGTCTACATCGACGGCGGCCGCACTCCCACGGAGATCGATACCGCGGTCTGGGCGCAAGAGGCCGCCGGCCGCGGCGCCGGCGAGATCCTGCTGACCTCGATGAATCATGATGGCACCAAAAACGGCTTCGCCCTTGACATCACCCGCCGCCTCGCCGAGGCCCTGCCCATCCCGGTCATCGCCTCCGGCGGCGCCGGCACCTGTGACCATTTTCTCGAGGTCTTTACGGCGGGCAAGGCCGATGCCGCCCTCGCCGCCTCGATCTTCCACTTCGGCGAGATCCCCATCCCCGAGCTGAAACACTATCTGGCCCAAAACCATATTGCGGTGAGACTATGAACCTCAATTTCGCCAAGGGCGGGGGCCTGCTCCCCGCCGTCATCCAGGACAGCCGCACCGGCCGCGTCCTCATGGTCGGTTTCATGAACCCCGAAGCCCTCGAACAGACCCGCAGCAGCGGCCTGGTCACTTTTTTCAGCCGCAGCAAAAACCGGCTCTGGACCAAGGGGGAGAGCAGCGGCCATTTCCTCCACGTCGAGGAGATCCGCACTGACTGCGACCAGGACACGGTGCTGATCAAGGCGCGGCCGGCCGGGCCGGTCTGCCATACTGGCGCCGACACCTGCTTCGCGGAAACGAATGTGGGAACGGGGGATTTTCTCCACCAGCTCGAGGGGATCATCCAGGAGCGCCAGCGCAATCCGCAGGAGGGCTCCTATACCTGCCGCCTCCTGGCCCGGGGCATCCCCAAGATCGCCCAGAAGGTCGGGGAGGAGGCGACCGAGGTCGTCATCGAGGGCGTCATCGGCGATCTCCCCCGCCTCAAGGAGGAGTCGGCCGACCTGCTCTACCATCTGCTCGTGCTGCTCGCGGCCTGCGAAGTCGGCCTGGATGAGGTGCTGGAGGTGCTGGAAAAACGCCATGCCGGAAGGTGAGCGCCACCCGCGCAACTTTTTTCCCTCCCATACGTCTATATTATGATACCCGTGGGGGAGTCACATCTCAAGCCAAGGAGCCCTATGATGAAAAGAGTCGCTGTGCTGCTCTTCCTCCTGCCGGCCTTGCTCTTCGCAGCCATCCCCGGCCGCTTCATGACCAATCCCGATATCCGTAACGATCTGATCGTCTTCTCCTTCGAGGGCGACCTCTGGCGGGTCAGTACCCAGGGCGGACTGGCGACGCGTCTGACCGTCCATCCCGGCGACGAGACCGCGCCGCGGATCTCGCCCGACGGCGCCTGGATCGCCTTCACCGGCGATTACGACGGCGGCCGCAATCTCTACTGCATCCCCGGCGACGGCGGGATTCCCAAACGCCTCACCTGGCAGCAGGGCGCCCAGGCCCTGACCTGGACCCCGGACGGCCAAAAGATTGTTTTCCGCGCCTCCTATGAAAATACCTACCGGCCGGTCACCAAACTCTATTCCGTCTCGATGGCGGGCGAGTGGCCCGAGCAGCTCCCGGTGCCCCAGGGCGTTCTCGCCAGTTACTCCCCCGACGGCAAAAAAATAGCCTACTGCCCCAAGGGCCGCGAGGAGTACTACTGGAAACGCTACAAGGGCGGCCAGTATGTCGACCTCTGGCTCTATGATTTCACCACCAAAGAGTACACCGACCTGACTGACTATGTCGGCAAAAGCGCCTATCCGATGTGGATCGGCAGCAAACTCTACTTCGTCTCCGACCGCGGCGACAACGGCATCTCCAACCTCTATACCTACGATTTCGCCACCAGGGTCGTCGCGCAGGCCACCTTTTTCAACGATTTTGACGTGCAGATGGCCGCCAGCGACGGCCAGCAGATCGTCTACATGCGCTCGGGCTGGCTCTATGTGCTCGACAGCAAGACCAACACCAGCCGCAAGGTCGATATCCAGATTCCGAGCGACCGCTGGCAGCTGGCCGACCGCACCATCAACCCCAAAGAGTACATCCACAACATGGCCATCGCTGGCGACGGCAAGAGCGTGGCCTTTGAGGCCCGCGGCGATGCCTTTATCGTCCCCACCGACGCCAAAAAAGAGACTGTCAACCTCACCGCCACCGCCGGCTCGCGCGAGCGCTACGCCCAGATCTCGCCGGACGGCCAGTGGGTCGCCTTTTTCTCCGACAAGAGCGGCGAGTATGCCCTCTACATGATGAGCAAGGACAATCCCCGCGGCGAATGGCTCAAGCTCACTGACGACCTCAAGACCACCGTCTACCACCTCGAGTGGTCGCCCGACAGCAAAAAGATCCTCTTCAGCGACAAATCCTTCACCCTCTGGTACCTCGATGTCGCCACCAAGAAGCTGATCAAGGTGGATTCCTCCAATCGCCTCAAGAATGACGAATTCACCTGGGAGGTGAGCGACTATACCTGGGCCCCCGACAGTAAGTGGATCGCCTACAGCTTTGTTCAAGAGAACCGCAACTCGGTGATCTACCTCTACAGCCTTGAACAGGCCAGGAGTTTTGCCATCACCGGCGATTTTTATGACAATCTTTATCCTACCTTCGACGCCAACGGCGAGTACCTTTACTACCTCTCCTATCGCAATTTCAACGACGTGCAGATGGATGTTTTTGAGGACAACCACATCCTTCCGTCGCCGGTTCAGGTGATGGTGGTCCAGCTCAAGGCGGGCCAGGCGCCGCTCTTCGAGGACGCCGAGGGCCCCGGCATAGGCGGACGTGGCCCCGGCGGCATGCCTCCGGATATGGGCGGCCGGCCGCCGCTGGATAAAGGTCCGCGGCCGCGCGAGGAGAAGAAGGAGGGACCGGCTGAGCCCTTCCGCATCGATCTCGCCGGCATCCAGGAGCGCACCTTCACCGTACCGGTCAAGGGCGGCAATTATTTCTACGCCAGGGCCGGCAAGGGCAAGGTCACCTTCGCCGCGGTCGATGCCTTTGGCGAGGACGAGTATGAAGAGTTGTACAATCCCGGTGGCCGCGACAAATGGGAGCTGCATGTCTTCGACATGGCCGACCAGAAGGAGACCGTCCTGGAAAGCAAGATCTCCGACTGGCGCATCTCCGGCAACGGTGAGACCATCCTCATCAAAAAGCGCAACGACTATTACACCAGCGCCCTCGACAAACTGAACGGCAAAAGCCTCGGCGATCCGCTCGACCTCGGCAAGATGAGCTATACCGTGCAGAGCCAGGCGGAGTGGAACCAGATCTTCAGCGACACCTGGCGCTGGTACCGCGACTTTTTCTACGATGCCAACATGCACGGCCGCGACTGGAAAAAGATGGGCGACGCTTATCGTGCCTACATTCCGCAGCTCAATTCGCGCGAGGATCTCAACTGGGTGCTCTCGCAGATGGTCGGCGAGCTCTGTGTCTCGCATACCTATGTCGGCGGTGGCGACCGCGGTCCGGCGCAGCGGCCCGAACAGAGTCTCTTCACCGGCCTGCTCGGCGCCGATCTTGCTCCCGGCGAGGGCGGCTATTACAAATTCGTCAAGATCTACGGCCCGACCGACCTCAGCCGCGACCTCTCCGGTCCGCTGGTGCGCCCGGATGTGAGCCTGAAGGAGGGCGATTACCTGATCGCCATCGACGGCCGCGAAATCAAGGCTCCCGAGAATCCCTACAAATACCTGCAGGTCGCCAGAGACCAGAAGGTGCAGCTCACCGTCAACGACAAGCCCGGCCTGGCCGGCGCGAAGAGCTTCAAGACCGAGCCGGTCCGCTCCGAATTCATACTGCGCTACCAGCGCTGGGTCTGGGACAATATGCAGCAGGTCCTCAAGGCAAGCAATGGTGACATCGGCTATATGCATATCACCGCCATGGGCGTGGGCAACCTCGGGCAGTTCGACCGGTACTGGCGCGCCTTCAAGTTCAAGAAGGGCCTGATCATCGATGTGCGCGGCAACGGCGGCGGCTGGACCGAGTACTTTCTCATCGACAAGCTCGAGCGCAAGCAGACCGCCTACAACGTCATGCAGAACATGGAGGCCTACCGCTATCCCAACAGCGCCTCCACCGCGTATCTCGCCTTACTGACCAATGAAGCCAATGGTTCGGACGGCGAGGCCTTTGTCGAGGATTTCAAGGCGCGCAAGCTCGGCACCGTCATTGGCGTCCCGAGCTGGGGCGGCCTGGTCGGCATCATCAACGCCCAGAAGACCATCGATAACGGCTCGGTCAACCAGTCCAATAACGCCTTCTGGGGCGAAGGCGGCAAATGGCTGGTCGAGAACCATGGCGCCGATCCCGATATCCTGGTCGAGAACGATCCCGTCTCGGCCATGGCCGGCCATGACAAGCAGCTCGAGACCGCCATCGAGGTGCTGCAGAAGCAAATCGCGGAAAAGCCGTGGACCTTCCCGGCCCGCCCGGCCTATCCAAAGAAATAATAGCCGGAAAGAAACAAATAAATCTCTCACCAAGCCACAAAGTCACAGAGAGGCTGGCATCACGCCGGCCTCTTCTGTGCGGCGTTTCATGACACTCTTTGCGGCTTGGTGACTTTGTGAGAACCCTATTTTCAGGCAACATCATGAGGCGATTCAAGTCGTTCCATGCATGGGTGCTTTTACTTCTCGCTGCCGCTGCGTATGCCCAGCAGGCGGCTGCACCGGACACCATCGATCAGCGGGTGATCCGCGCGGCGGAACGGCTCCAGGGCCTCTCCTTCACCCCGGCTGAGCGTGATTCGCTGCTCGACGGCCTCAAGGGGCAGCGGGAAAGCCTGGAGCAGATCCGCGCCTTTTCCCTGGCCAACAGCGTGGTGCCGGCCCTGCTCTTTAATCCGCTGCCGCAGGGCTTTATCATGCCGTCCGGCAAGGCGTACTGCCGGATCCCGCGTCCCAGGGGGGTGAAAAAGCCGGCGGATCCGGTCGACCTCGCCTACCTCTCCATCCCCGAACTGGCCGAGCTGCTGCGCACCCGCCAGATCACCTCCACCGAGCTGACGCTCTTTTACCTCGAGCGGCTCAAGCACTATGATCCTGTGCTGCACTGCGTCATCACCCTGACCACCGACCGGGCCCTGCGCGAGGCGGCCCGGGCCGATGCCGAGATCGCCGCGGGCCGCTACCGCGGCATGCTCCACGGCATTCCCTATGGGGTGAAGGACCTGCTCAGCACCGCCGAGTATAAAACCACTTGGGGCAGCGTGCCCTTCATGGAACAGCAAATTCCCGAGGATGCGACGGTCATCCGCAAGCTCGAGGCGGCCGGCGCGGTGCTGACAGCCAAGCTGACCATGGGCGAACTTGCCTGGGGGGACGTCTGGTTCGGCGGCAAAACCCGCAACCCCTGGAAGCCCGAGCAGGGTTCGAGCGGCTCCTCGGCCGGCTCGGGCGCCGCGGTCTCGGCCGGACTCCTGCCCTTCGCCATCGGCACCGAGACCTGGGGCTCGATCGTCTCGCCCGCCACGGTCTGCGGCGTCACCGGCCTGCGGCCGACCTATGGCCGCGTCAGCCGGAGCGGAGCGATGGCCCTGAGCTGGTCCATGGACAAGATCGGCTGTCTCTGCCGCACCGCCGAGGATGCCGCCATTGTCCTTGCCGCCATCTCCGGCCCCGACGGACGCGATCAGACCCTCTACGATGCACCCTTTTGCTATGACTCCGGTACGCCCCTCGCCGCGCTGCGCATCGGCTATCTGCAGAAGGAGTTCGCCGGGGCCTATCCCTTTCACCGCAACGACTCGCTCGCCCTGGCGCAGCTGACCGCCCTCGGCGCCCGGCTCATTCCGATCGAGCTGCCCCGGCTGCCGGTCAATGCCCTCGCGATCATCCTCAGCGCCGAGGCCGCCGCGGCCTTTGACGAACTGACCCGCAGCAACCGGGATTCCCTGATGGTGCGCCAGATTAAAAACGCCTGGCCGAACGATTTCCGCCAGTCGCGCTTCATCCCCGCGGTCGAGTATATCAATGCCAACCGCATCCGTCATGAACTCATCCAGGCCATGGCGAAGGTCCTGGAGAACGTGGATTGCTATCTCGCCCCCTCCGACGAGGGCGATAATCTGCTGTTGACCAATCTCACCGGCCACCCCTCGATCACGGTGCCGAACGGCTTTGCCGCGGATGGCACCCCGACCAGCATCACCGTCACCGGCCGGCTCTTCGATGAGGGGAGCATCATCGCCGTCGCCCATGCCTGGCAGCGGGCCACCCGCCACCATCTCCAGCGCCCGCCGCTTTGATCCGATCAACAAGGAGGTCCCTGATGCACCGCAACCGTTGTCTGCCCTTCATCCTGTTCATCCTGCTCTCCCTGCCGCTGCTGCTGGCGGCCCAGGGCCAGAAACTGCTCACTTACGATCAGGCCTATAACCGCGCCGAGCCGCGTCTGACCACCATGCTGCCGCGCATCGAGAAATGGCTCGACAGCGAAAGCTGGCTCGAGTCGCGCACCGAGCCCGGCCGCCCGGGTGCGGCGCTCTACAAGGTGGACGCCAAAACCGGCGCCGCCTCCGTCTGGCTCGATTTCAAGGAACTGGGCAAGGATCTGCCCGAAGGCCTTGCACTCGATCCCCGCAGCGAGCACAGCGAGGATTACCAGCATTTCATCCTCCGCAAGGACAACGATCTCTGGTATTTCAATGCCGCGGCGAAGAGCCTCAAGCAGCTGACCAGCGACAAGGCGGAGGAGAAAACGCCCATTCTTTCGCCCGATGGCAAAAAGGTGGCTTTCACCCGCGACCATGACCTCTATGTGATCGACCTCACCAGCGGGGCCGAACAGCGCCTTACCTTCGACGGCTCGGAGACCGTCTACAATGGCTGGGCCTCCTGGGTCTACATGGAGGAGATCCTCGGCCGGGCGCTGCAATACCGCGCCTTCTGGTGGTCGCCCAACAGCAGAATGATCGCCTTCATGCGTTTCGACGATGCTCGCGTGCCCGAGTTCACCCTGGTCAAGGCCGATGGGCCGCACGGCGAGGTCGAGAAGCAGCGGTATCCCAAGGCCGGCGATCCCAATCCCGAGGTGCGCATCGGCGTCGTCCATCTCGCCAGCGGCCAGACCACCTGGATCGATACCGATCCCTTTGGCGACCGCTATGCCGCCTGGCCGATGTGGACGCCCGACAGCCGCCAGCTCTTCTTCCAGTGGATGAACCGCGGCCAGGACCATCTCATACTCTACAGCGCCGATCCGCAAAGCGGGGTGAAGAAGCTCGTCTATGAAAAACGCCATCCCACCTGGGTCGAGTTTTTCGAATCCATTTATTTCTTCAAGGATAACAGCGGCTTTCTGCTGGTGAGCGAGGAGAAAGAGTGGGACGAGATCTGGCACTATGCTATGGACGGCCGCCTGATCCAGCAGGTCACGCGCGAGCCCATCCAGGTGAAGGATATCCTCCTGGTCGATGAAAAGGCCAAAACCGTCTGGTTCCACGGCACCGACGGCGATCGGGTCCAGAAGCATCTCTATAAGGCAGGATTAAATGGCAGCGGCCTGAAAAAGCTGACCGGCGAGACCGGAGCGCACACCTGCAGCGTCGCCCCCGGCGGCGCCTGGTTCACCGACAATCTGGCGACCTCGGAGCGCCCGACGCGGCTCTTCTTATGCGATCAAGCCGGCAAGGAGGTGCGGCTCCTCGGCGATCAAAAGCTGCTCGCCATGGACGACTATGCCCTCGGCACCAGCGCGATCTTTACCATCCCGTCTGGTGACGGCTATGATCTGCCGGCACGCTGGATTCTGCCGCCCGGCCTCGACAAAAGCAAAAAGTATCCCGTCCTCTTCGAGATCTACGGCGGCCCCGGGGCCCCGATCGTGCGCTACGGCTTCCCCATGCTCAACGATCTCTTTCTGGCGCAAAAGGGTGTCATTGTCTTTTACATCGATAATCGCGGTTCGGGTTACAACGGCAGAACGGGGATGGACGCCATGCACCGCAACCTCGGCAAGTGGGAGGTCCACGATTACATCGCCGCGGTGAAATGGCTGCGGCAGCACTCCTTCGTCGACTCGACGCGGATCGGCATCACCGGCGGCAGCTATGGCGGCTATGCCACCCTCATGGCCATGACTGCCGGGGCGGACTATTTTAACCTCGGTGTGGCGGAGTACTCGGTGACCGACTATCGCCTCTATGATAGTATCTATACCGAGCGCTACATGGACACCCCGGAGGAGAATCCCGACGGTTATACCGCATGCTCGGTCATGACCTGGGCCGACAAATTGAAAGGCAAGCTGCTCCTCACCCATGGCACCATGGATGACAACGTCCATATGCAGAACATCCTGCAGCTCATTGACAAGTGGGAGGATATGGACAAGGATTTCAGTCTGATGATCTATCCCAACCAGCGCCATGGGGTTGGCGGACCCAAGCGCAAGCATGTCATCCGGCTGGGGTACGAATTTATGATGCAGGGTTTTGGCCTGGAGCCGTAATCGCCGCGGGCTCGTCGCCCCTCCACTCTCGCCTTTACCCGGGTGGGCGCCCCAACACTCTCGCTCCCCCCCGGGCAGCCCGCTGGCCTGGAGCCCGCCCTGGCTCGTCGCCGCTCCCCACTCTCGCCCCCACCCGGGTGGCCCGCAGACTGGTAGCCCGTCCTGTCTCGTCCCCACCCGGGTTGGCGCCTCCCCCATTCTCGTCCCCACCCTGGTGGCCCGCTGGCTTGTAGCCCGCCCCGTCTCGTCCCCACCCGGGCTGCCCGCTGGCCTGGAGCCCGCCCCGTCTCGCACCCGCCCGGGCTGCCCGCTGGCCGGGTGGGGGATAAAGACCGATATTTCTATTGCGTATTTATAGAAAAATTTATATATTAATGGCCGTTTTTCAAAAGCACCAGGCGAAGGTGTAGCTCAGCTGGTAGAGCAGCGGCCTTTTAAGCCGTGGGTCGTGGGTTCGATTCCCGCCACCTTCACAAAAAGAGCTCCTAATTCTCATTGAGTTAGGGGCTTTTTTTATATAAAATAGCAGGTTATGCACATGCCGTCCAGTGTCCCTATTTTGCCAAGTTTTCCCATCTTGCCTCATTTTGACTGATTTTCCCAGAATTTTGTCCCGGATTTGTCCCGGATTTCCCCAGGGCATGATGCGCGATTACGCGCGTCATCTGTAATTTTTTTTCTTAACTCCAGCTGACTGGGTTTAACTGGTGTTGACTGGTATTGACAACTTCAAAATAATCAGCATATTATGCATTTTTTGCTTGCATTTTCAAAAATAGTTTCATAAATTGTACTCCAGCTGCCCAATCGCGTGCAGCTCCCCAGAAAACCAGCCAACCTGCCAGCGCTTCCGCTGGACATCTCAGAAAACAGGCAATATTTTAAAATAGGCCTTGACTTCGCGTCAGGAATAGACTATTATTGAAATAGAATTCATGATCACCACGCTGATATAGATGGGTGATGCTGCTAGTCACCCATTTTTTATGGCTTCGGTGGTCGAATCTGGAACCTAACCGGTACTATATATGAAAACTTTTAA
>Ga0209098_1002834_pt1 | contig 14928 bp, 17 predicted proteins | sample AD_JPNHW1_MetaG_FD_184429 | JGI IMG/M metagenome (GOLD analysis project Ga0209098, IMG submission 184429) | Active sludge microbial communities of municipal wastewater-treating anaerobic digesters from Japan - AD_JPNHW1_MetaG (SPAdes) (version 2) | ecosystem: Engineered > Bioreactor > Anaerobic... | reverse complement strand
CGTGCGAGCTGCTGAGCCTCAACGACCTCGAAGCGGTCTCCAAACTGCTGGCAGCGGTCGTCAAACAGATCACCCCGCGCACGGACTTCATCCCGTTCTAAGCGAAATTTGAGAGATGAAGTATGAACGATGAAAGTGGAATGAACTCACCGCCATCCACATTGCGCATTCTGCCGGAGCAGTGGATCAATCCGGTGGATTTTGCCGCCTGCTTTGCCCGGCCCGACCGCCCGTTCGAGATTGATCTCGGCTGCGGCAAGGGCCGTTTTCTGCTGGCGCGCGCCCGCAAGTTTCCGGAAACCAACTTTCTGGGAATTGACCGGCAGCTCGGGCGCATCAGCCGGATCGACCGCAAGGCGCTGCGGGCCGGCCTGCTCAACGTCCGGGTGCTGCGGCTGGACGCCTACTATACCGTCACCTACCTCGTCCCGCCGCAGAGCGTGGACACCTATTACATTTTTTATCCCGACCCGTGGCCGAAGGGCAAACATCACCACAACCGCATCTTCAACGAGCTGTTTATGGATGCCATTGCCCGCACGCTCAAACCCGGCGGCAAACTCCACGCCTCGACCGACCACCTGCCCTACTTCGCGGAAATCTATAAACTGATCAAAGACGACGGCCGGTTTGAAGAAACCGAAACTTTCGTTCCGGCCGAAGACGAAGTCAGCGACTTCGAGCTGATCTTTTCGCACAAAACGCCGGGCCGCTGCTCGTTTGTCTTAAGGTAGGGCGCTTTCGCCGAAAGCGCCGCGGACGGCTCGGCGAGCCGTCCCTACCAAAAAAAAGTTTCCGTTGCTTAATGAAATTCAGTTATGCTCCGCGGCATGAACTGGGGCTGTCTATCCTTCTTGATTTTGTTTCCGGCCGGAATTTTCATCTGGGCCGCCGGAGAAAGACGCCGCCGGGCCGCCCTGCCGAAAGCGGCGCTTGAGAAACTCGAAGCCGAAGAAAAATACGGACACATCGACGACAAACTGGAGTGCATCTTCTGTCATTCCAAGAACTGCGTCCGGATGATTCCTCCTGAACAACCTCCACTGGTTGCAGATCTTTTACCTCCCTTAAATCCTGTAACCGCTACGCTTCCGGAGATAGACGAGTATTGTAAGGCACACTGTATGAACTGCGGAAATGATTGGGAGATGTTGCCGCCGGATCAATAATGCGGCGGGCGTTCATGACCGCCGATATTGTTCGATTCGGAAATCGATGCCGTTTTTTCTTCCAGCAGTTTAATCCGGGCGGTCAACCGTTTGATTTCGACCTGCTGCTGATACATCTCCTGACTGAGATCTTCCAGCATTCTGCTCTGATCCGAATAAAGCATCTCCATCTTGATCAGCCGATCTTCCATAAAAGTCTCCTTGAAGGCTCCACCAAACCAGAAAGCGGTCCGGCGCGCAATGTTACCGGTGCCAATGTGTGGAAAAAAGTTTCCAAGGTTCGCAAACCGGGTATGCTGTGCGGCATGAAAATTCTCTTTACAGGCGATATGGTCGGCAGCGCCGGCCGGCAGATTTTCCAGCGGATCACCGAGAGGCTCCGCGCGGAAAACCGGATCGACCTCGTCATCGCCAATGCCGAAAACGCCGCCGGCGGGCGCGGCCCGTCGCCGGAAATCGTCGAAGCTCTTTTCGTCGCCGGAGCCGCCGCGCTGACGCTCGGCGACCACGCCTGGGACGATAGAAATCTCGCCCCCCTGCTTGGCACTGAACCTCGCCTGGTCCGCCCGGCTAACTTTCCGCCCGCCGCAGCGGGCCGCGGCATGACAACCATCGAAACAGACGAAGGCCCCATCTGCATCATTTCTCTGATCGGCCGCGTTTTCATGGATCCGGCCGACTGCCCGTTCCGCACCGCCGACCGGCTGATCGGCATGGCACAGGCCAAAACCATCCTGATCGATTTCCACGCCGAGGCGACGTCGGAAAAAATCGCGCTGGGCCGTTATCTTGACGGACGCATCACCGCCCTGGTCGGCACGCATACTCACGTCCAGACCTCGGACGAGGCCATTCTGCCGAAAGGCACGGCCTATATCACCGATCTCGGCATGACCGGCCCGAAAGATTCCGTTATCGGCCGCGAAGTCGAGCCGGTCATTCAAAAATTCATCACCGGTATGCCGCAGAAGTTTGATACGGCGGATAAAGATCCGGCACTCGAAGGCGTTATTCTGGATATCGACATCAAAACCGGTAAAGCCCGCAGCATTGAGCGGATCAGAGAACGTGCCTGATGGACGACAAACGCAAAATCTACAGCGTTACCGAGCTCAACCGCACCGCGCGTTTTGCACTCGAAAACGGCATCGGCGAGGTCTGGGTCGAAGGCGAAATTTCGCGCCTGACCCGCCACGCCAGCGGCCACTGGTATTTTACGCTCAAAGACGCCGATGCTTCCGTCGCCTGCGCCATGTTCAAACAGAACAACGCCGCAGCCACGTTCGCGCCGAAAGACGGTCTTCAGGTCCGCGTGCTCGGACAGGCCAGCCTTTATGAACCGCGCGGAAGCTACCAGCTCATCATCCGCAAGATTGAAGAGGCCGGCAAAGGCTCGCTTCAGGAGCAGTTTGAAAAACTGAAAGCCAAACTCGCCGCCGAAGGGCTGTTCGATGCCGCCCGCAAAAAACCGCTGCCGCTGCTGCCGCAGAAAATCGGCGTCGTGACCTCGCCCACCGGCGCCGCCATCCGCGACATTATCCATGTGCTGACGCGCCGCTTTCCGACAATTGAAATCCTGCTCGCGCCGGTCACCGTACAGGGCGAAGGCGCGGCGGCGAAAATTGCCGCCGCGATTGATTATCTGAATACCCGCGACGATATTGACCTGATGATCGTCGGACGCGGCGGCGGCAGCCTCGAAGACCTGTGGGCGTTCAACGAGGAAGCGGTCGCCCGCGCCATTGCCGCTTCGCGGATTCCCGTAATCTCGGCAGTCGGCCACGAAATTGATTTTACGATCAGCGATTTCGTTGCCGATGTACGTGCGCCGACGCCGTCCGCCGCCGCAGAACTGGCCGTGTCGGTCAAAACCGAATTGGAAACACAAATTGCGCGGCTGGCCGCGCGACTCGGCGGATCACTGCAAAATCAGGTGTATGTTCTGCGCGAGCGGATTCCCGGCTTCCGGCAAACGATGATTCATGCGCTGACAGACGGGCTGCGGCTTCGGCAGCAAAAAGTGGATGAAGCCGGCCGGTTTCTCGCGGAGTGTTTGAAAAACGCAGTGGCGGCTCAGAAGCAGCGCCTTCCGGTTTTACAACAAACCATGACTCACCGGCTGGAGAGCGCGGTTGCGGAGCGTAAACAAAATCTGCGCCGAATCGAAGTGCAGCTGCGTGCATTAAGTCCGCTGGCCGTGCTGGATCGGGGCTACAGTCTGACGCAAACTGCCGATGGCTGTGTCGTGCGCGATACAGCGCAGATCAAACCGGGCGATCTGCTGAAAACCCGCCTTTCAAAAGGAACTGTCATTTCAGAAGTCAAAGAGAAGGAGGCATGATTATGGCCGAAAAAACTGTCGATTTTGAAAAATCTCTGGAGCGGCTCGAAGCCATTGTTGAAGAGATGGAGAGCGGCGATCTTTCGCTCGAACAGATGATTAAGCATTTCGAGGAAGGCTCGAAGCTGGTGACGCTCTGCTCCGGCAAGCTCAACGAGGTGGAGCAGAAGATTGAAAAGCTGGTGAAAAAAGGCGGCACGTTGACCGCAGAGCCTTTCAAACCGGAGGAATAAAAAAGGTTTCCGGAATCCGGAAACCTTTTCATTGAACCTCAGGAACCGTTTCTACATGCCGGGGCCGGAGATGTAACTCTGAAGATTTTTAATCACGAATTCTTTTTCCTGCACCATGAATTTGACGATGTCACCGATTGAAATAACACCGACGACCTGATCGCCGCTGAGCACCGGCAGGTGACGAATGCGTTTTTCAGTCATCATCTCCATACAGCTCTCAAGTGTTGTATCCGGCTTAACGGTGGTGAGGCCGGTAGACATGATTTCGCTCACCTTGGTGGCTTTACCGCATTTGTCTTTCAGATAGACTTTGCGGATAATATCGCGCTCGGAAAAAATGCCGACCAGTTTGTTGCCGTCCATAACCAGAGCCGTGCCGGCCGATTTCTCAGCCATTTTACAGATTGCATCGCGGATGACGGTGTCCGGCGATACAGAAATGATTTCTTTGCCTTTTGTTTCAAGCAGTTTACCAACGTTGGCCATATGATTGTCCTTTCTGTTTAAACCCGCTGCCCCGTTCAGCCCCGCGGAAAGCTCCGAGCAGAGGCTGGATTACAATACACCTGATGACGTCATTACGTTCCGCAGAGTTTCTTTATCCGTTGCGCTCATTTCGCAGAGCGGCAGACGATAGACCTCTTCGATCTTACCCATCATAGCCAGCGCGGCCTTGACCGGAATCGGGTTGGTATCGATGAACATTGCGTCAAAAAGTTTTACATACCGGTTGTGCAGCAGCTGGGCGGCATCCCAATTGCCTTTCAGCGCGGTATGAATAAGCGAAGCCACCACACCCGGAACTACATTCGAGGCCACGCTGATCACCCCGATCGCGCCGTCGCGCATCATCGGCAGCGCCAGTGCGTCGTCGCCGGAAAGCACTTCGAGATCGCAGACATCCAGCGTCTGTTTCACGCGCTCGACTTTGCCGCCCGCTTCTTTGACCGCCACTACATTCGGATGAGCAGCCAGCCGAGCGACGGTTTCGATTGCGATTTCGCGGCTGGTGCGGCCGGGAACATTATAAAGCACAACCGGCAGTCCGATATCCGCCACCGTTGAAAAATGGCGATAGAGCCCTTCCTGATTGGGCTTGTTGTAATACGGCGTCACCTGCAGCGTAGCGTCAACGCCGAGTTCTTTGGCAAGCGTTGTCAGCTCGACCGCCTCGGAAGTTGAATTAGCGCCCGTTCCGGCAATAACCAGCGCACGGCGGTGAACCGTTTTGACGGTTTCTTCAATCACCTTCATGTGCTCGTCGTTGTTGAGCGTAGGCGACTCGCCCGTTGTGCCGACCGGCACAATGCCGTCGATACCGTTCTCGATCTGAAACTCGATCAGTTCGCGATACCGGACGTAGTCTACCGATCCGTCTTTATTAAACGGTGTGACAATCGCTGTGTGGGCTCCTTGCAACATGGCTTTCTCCTGTTGGCGGCAGACTATGCCCTATACGTTGAATTTATTCAAACCTGCAAAATCGAGGGTGGCGAAATAGTCTTGAACCGTTTCGGCACGCCGGATCTGCACAACCTCGCCGTTTTCACGGAGCAGCAGCTCGGCCGAACGCAGTTTGCCGTTATAATTAAAGCCCATGGCGTGACCGTGCGCGCCCGCATCGTGAATCACGACCAGGTCACCGATTTCAACCGGCGGAAGCGCGCGGTTGATGGCGAACTTATCATTGTTTTCGCACAGCGAACCGGTCACATCGCAAACGAAGTCATGCGGCAGGTTTTCTTTCCCCGGCACAGTAATGTGGTGATACGCGCCATAAAGCGCCGGGCGCATCAGATTGGCCATACAGGCGTCGAGGCCGACATACTGCTTGTAGGTGTTTTTTTTATGCAGCACGCGACTGACCAGCCAGCCGTACGGGCCGGTCACCATCCGGCCGCATTCCATGCGTACATCGAGCGGACCCAGGCCGGTTTTTTCAATCTTCTCGGCATAGAGCTTACGGATACCTTCCCCGACCACCTTCAGGTCAACCGGATTCTGTTCCGGTTTGTAAGGAATGCCGATGCCGCCGCCGATATTGACGAATTCAAATTTGATTCCCAGTCCGGCGGAAAGTTCCGCCACCAGATCGAACAGGAGGTGCGCGGTTTCGATAAAATAAACCGCGTCGAGTTCGTTCGACGCCACCATCGTATGCAGACCGAAGCGTTTCACGCCTTTGTCGCGCAGGATGCGGTAGCCTTCGAAAAGCTGCGGACGGGTGAATCCGTACTTTGCTTCTTCCGGATGGCCGATGATCGCATTGCCGCCCTTGAGAGGCCCGGGGTTGTAGCGGAAACAGACCAGTTCGGGCAGCCCCGTACACTGATCGAGAAATTCAATGTGGCTGATGTCGTCGAGATTGATAATCGCACCGAGCTGCACGGCCTTCACATACTCGTTGGCAGGCGTATCATTCGAGGTGAAAATGATTTCTTCACCGGAAAGACCGACGGACTCGGCAAGCATCAGCTCGGGAAGAGAAGAACAGTCCGCGCCGAACCCTTCAGCCTTCAGGATTTTCATCAGATACGGATTGGGCGCGGCTTTAACGGCGAAATATTCTTTAAAGCCGGGGCACCAGGAAAATGCCGTTTTCAAGGCGCGGGCGTTAGCGCGAATGGCGGTTTCGTCATACAGATGGAACGGCGTCGGATTTGTTTTGGTCAGAGCTTCGAGCTGCTCACGATTTAAAGGACATTTTTTCAGGGGCATCATTTTCTCCGTTCTTCCAAACCTTGGAAATACAGGGCACAGCCTTTTCCAAACCTTGGTAAAAATGAAGCAAAAAGTTCCACTGTTTGCCGAAATCCTGTCGCCGAACAGCAAAGTCCGGGCACGATTCTTTGACTTGCCGGCAGAATATAGAGTAATCATAACCATGATTTATTCAATCAACCAGCCAGTTAGGTAGTAAACATGCACTTTCGCTCTCGTTCGTTCTTTGTCGCCGCCATTTTGGCGGCATCAGCGTTGTTCTCCGCTGACGCAGAACTTCCGGAACCAGTAACATCCGAGTACTTGCGGACTACTGTCGCCAGTTTTTCGGTCGCACGGAAAACTCACGAGGTCGCTTACATTATCGTGTACGAAGTGATCAAGCCCATTGAGGAGCGATTGCAAATCCGTGTCGAATTCGAGAATCCTGTCGACCCGAAGGAGCCTTTACAAATTAAAACATATCTCGAACCTGGGCAATCAACGCTTGCGGTCGAGTCACCTGTTCTTCCAGGGATACAGAATCGACACACTTACACGGTTTCATTGTGCGCGTATTCGGAAAAGTCGAACACGCTAGTATTCACTCATGAACAGCGCATCGTCTTTATCATGCCGCCAGGTATATGAAAATCACTGCCACCTAACCAATCGCGCCATCGGTCACATTGCGCGTCTGTTATGCGGCTTGCATACGCAACTCGTGCGTCAGGTTCTGGACTCAATCGTTATTTCCTAGGACCGTCAATGCGGTTGATAATAGAACGGATAACGGTCAGATAGAGATCGTCTTTAAGAACAATATCTTCGACTCCGGCATCAATGCTTGGATTGTCATTTACTTCGATGACATACACTTTGCCATCAACCTCTTTCAGGTCTACGCCGTAAAGGCCGTCACCGATCAGGTTGGCCGCTTTAAGTGCAGTCTGCACAACGGCCGGCGGCGCATCTTCCACCCGCATGGTCTCAGCCTTGCCGAAGCGGCTGTTCGTCGCGCCGGCCCAGTTGCAAATCTGCCAGTGGCCGCGCGCCATATAGTATTTGCAGGCGTAGAGCGGTTTGCGGTCAAGGATACCGATGCGCCAGTCGAAGTCGGACTGCATGAATTCCTGCCCGATGATGAGGTCGGATTTCTCGAACAGTTTATCCAGCTTTTCGCGGAACTCCGTCTCGTTATCCGCCTTGGTCACGCCGTGCGAAAAGGCGCTGTCGGGCTGCTTGAGCACGCAGGGAAAGGTGATCCCCTGGCTGGCCGGGCTGGATTTGAGGGATTCCTTCTGCAGAATCACGGTGCGCGGCGCGGGCACTTTGGCCTGAGCCAGACGCTCCGCCAGATAAACCTTGTTGGCACAGCGCAGAATCGAAAACGGGTCGTCGATCACCACCAGCCCTTCGGCAAAGGCCTTGCGCGAGAAGCGGTAGGTATGATGATTCACCGACGTCGTTTCGCGAATAAACAGCGCATCAAACTCCGGCAGGCGGCTGTAATCCTCTTTCGTTATAAACTCGGTATAGACGTTCAGCTCGTCGGCCGCTTCCTCGAACTTCTTCAGCGCCTTCTTGCACGACGGCGCGTTTTTCTCTTCCGGGTTCACCAGAATGGCGAGATCAAAGGCATATTGCTGGATCTGGCTTTTCTGAAACCGCTTGCGCGAAAAATAGCTGCGGGCAAAATCCGCGATATGCTCCTGATCACTTTCCGGAATCAACCCCAGCGAAAGCGGCGTAATCTGCTGAATCAGCCATTTCGTGGTGAACTCAAAGCTGACTTTCAGCAGCGGCGCCTGAAAAAGATTATAGAGTGAACGTCCGACATAACGGTGTTCCGGCAGAACGGTCTGCCCGAAATAGATATAGAGCGTGAACTCTTTTGCGGTCACTTTGGCGAACGTCTTCTGAATCAGATCATCAATATCCTCGGCAATCGTGCGGATGATGGTCTGAGAGCGGAAATCCTGCATCGTGGTCACGCTGGGAATCGCGCGGTGATCGCGGGCGGCGGCCAGCAGAGAAACGTAATAGCCGACGGATTGATAGCGGTAGGAACGGCACAGATTGAAAACACGCGCATTCTTCATTTCCGCATAGCGGCTTTCGGTCAGATAAGCTTTGGCGGAAACGACCTCCACTTCCTCAATGTCAAAGGTCCAGTGCGCCGGATTGTTGAGAATAATCAGGTTACGAACGGCCACAAACGCGCCCTCCTTTAAGCGCCGGCTTCAAAGCCAGCCGCATGCGGACGGCATGGCGGCCTGAAGAGTGGTAATCTATCAACGTCTTTTTGATTTCAAAACCGAAGTTCTCATACCAGCTGATGAGCTTGCGTTCACTAAGCTCCGCTTCAAGCGTTACTGCGTCGCATCCTGCGTGACGTGCCATGCTCAACGCCTTCTCCATCATCTGCCGGCCCGCGCCGCTGCCGCGAAAGGCAGGCAGAACCGCGATTGAGAAAATACGGATGGAACGAGGGTGATGATAGAGCACCATGGCGCCGATGGTTTCGTTCTGCCCGCCAACAGCCACCCAGACACTCTGTATCGGGCTCTTAAAGCTGTACCGGAGGGCACGCGGGCTGACACGCAGGTCGGCATGAAAACAGCTTTTCTCTATTACCTCAATCGCCGGAAGGTCTTCCAGTGTCGCGGCCCGGATATGGATGGTGCTCATGCGCCTTTCTTGTAATTTGAAGCCCGCTTACTACCATCGTTTAGAACTGCACACCAGCAGGAATCATCAGGAAAATGTTTTCCATCGTTCCGCACTTTCCGGCCGGTCGGGCATCGCCGCCCAAACCCGCCTTCGGAACGACGATTCAACATGTTTTAAGCCATGGAGATACATCGCTCCTCTGATTGAACTGAACGATCTTCTGAAGCAGCGTCCGGAACCCGCCGGGTTGCGCGAAACCATACTGAAAGCTCATCGGGAAAAATAAAAAAAGCCCTGCGGATTTCCGCAGGACTTTTTCAACACTTCAGCAGCCGGCTTATTGAACTAATGTTTTGCTGCCTTTGGCGCCTTTCTTGGCATGTTTGCCGGCAGCAGGAGTCTGTTCATCGGCTGTCAGAACGCCGTCGCCGTTCTTGTCCTGAGCCGCGAATGCGGCCTCGGCAGCAGCCGGATCAAATGCGGTTCCTGCAACTTCAGCCTTTTTCTGCTCCGCTGCAATAAATGCCGCCTTGGTTATATCGCTACTTGGACCGGGACCCTTGCCTTTGCCTTTTTCTTTTGCCTGAACTCCGGCAACCATCATCACCGCAACTGCCAACACAACCCATTTCTTCATACCAGTCTCCTTGGAACAGCTCCCTGCGCCGGACAACCGGTTCCCCGCACGGGGAACTCCGTAATTTGACCGGACGCGTACAGTAAAATAAAACGTCACAACCCTCGATAAATTGCACCGGCAAGAGAAAAATACCGTAGCAAAAAAGGGTTCCGGAGACCGGAACCCTTTCTCTCAGCCGGTAAACCCGGGCCTTATTTCTTCTTCTGCATCGCCGCACGGACGCGCAGCCGCAGGGCATTGAGCTTAATAAAGCCCGTCGCGTCAGTCTGGTCGTAGCCGCCTGCTTCGTCAAAGCTGACGATCTTCGAGCTGTAGAGCGAATACGGCGAGCGGCGCCCGCAAACATGCACCCCGCCTTTGAACAGCTTAACGCGGACATCGCCGGTAACCGTTTTCTGGCTTTCCAGAATCGCCGCCTGGAGCATTTCGCGTTCCGGTGCAAACCAGAAGCCGTTGTAAACCAGCGTGGCATATTTCGGAATCAGCGAGTCGCGCAGGTGCATCACTTCGCGGTCCATTGTGATCGACTCCATCGCGCGGTGCGCGTGGTGCAGGATCGTTCCGCCTGGAGTTTCATAGATACCGCGGTCTTTCATGCCGGTGAAGCGGTTTTCGACGATATCGATGCGTCCGATGCCGTGTTCGCAGCCAATAGCGTTGAGTTTGCGGATCAGCGCGGCAGGCGAAAGCTTTTCGCCGTTAACAGCGACCGGAATACCTTTTTCAAAACTGATTTCCACATACTCCGGTTTGTCGGCCGCCTGCGACAGCGGCTTGGTCATGCACCACATATTTTCATCCGGCTCGTTCCACGGATCTTCCAGAATGCCGCCTTCGAAGCTGATATGCAGCAAATTGCGGTCGGTGCTGTACGGTTTTGATTTCGAAACCGAACAGGGAATGCCGTGTTCCTCGAGATATTTGATCATGTCGGGGCGGCCCTTAAATTTGAAGACCTCCGGCATGCGCCACGGAGCGATGATCTTAATGTCGGGCTTCATCGAATAGGCGGTCAGCTCGAAACGGACCTGATCATTTCCCTTGCCGGTTGCGCCGTGACAAATGGCTTCCGCGCCTTCGGCGATCGCGATATCCATCATGCGCTTGGCGATCAGCGGGCGGGCAATCGAAGTGCCGAGCAGATAGGTGCCTTCGTAAATCGCGTTCGCCTGCATCATCGGAAAAACAAAATCCTTCGCGAACTCTTCGCAGACGTCATCCACAATGCATTTGACCGCGCCGTGCTTGAGAGCTTTCGCTTCCAGCCCGTCAAGTTCCTCCTCCTGCCCGACGTTCGAGCAGTAGCAGATCACTTCCGCGTTAAATTGTTCCTGAAGCCAGGTCAGAAGCACTGTCGTGTCCAGACCGCCTGAATATGCCAATACAACTTTCATCATTTTCTCCAATTGAACTGTTCTATATTAAAAGTTTTTCCAACTGCCGTCCAAGTTCCGGAAGATTCTCTCGAACGGTGTTCCAGACAAGCAAATAGTCCACCCCGAAATAATGATGGATCAGCTTATCCCGCATCCGGGCCATCGCTTTCCAGTTCACCTCCGGATGGAGCGCCTTAAAATCGTCCGGCATCTTCTTGGCCGCTTCGCCGATAATTTCAAAGCTGCGTGCAAAAGCCCGTTGAGCCTTTTCATCCCGCATAAAACCGTCTTCAGACAGGACGGATGACTCACCGGTCAGGAAACGGATTTCATCGAGGATATGCCGGATCAGATCGTCAGGCGAGAACGGCATATTCAACCTCATCAAGAATGTGCGGCCTCATGTAGGGACTCAGGCTGTTACGGGTCACCAGATCGTAACGGTCACCCAGATGACGCTCCAGAAAATCACACAGCGCATTGAAATTCCGGAATGTATTCCCCTGTTTTTCAAACTCAACGAGGATATCCACATCACTGGAAGCCGTATCATCGCCACGCGCCACGGAACCGAAAAGGCCGATAGCCGTCACACCCATACGATGCAATGCATCCGCGTGGGAACTCAGCAGATTCAATATGGATTCTTTGCGGCTCACAGCGTTTCTATACGGTTTTCAGAACGAGGACTCAACCTCATCCTTCGATTATTCCGCCCGCACACCCTTCCATTCTCAGAACGGAATATCGTCGTCAAAATTGCCGGGAGCCTCGGCGTCGGTCGGAACCGGCGGACGGTCATCGTCGGCGGCACCGCCGTTTTCGGCCTTGATGCGCCACGCCTGCAGATTATTGAAATAGCGCCCGTTGTATTCGCGGCCGCGAATGTCGAACGTCACCGTTACCAGCTGACCCTCTTTCAGACCGTCGAGCATCGAAACTTTATCCTGAACACACTCCAGCGCGATATCCTGCGGATACTTACCGTCCTCGACCGTCACCACAAACTCGCGCTTCGTAAAGCCCTTCGTCCCGAAGGTCTGGGCTTCCTTAACGACCTTAATTTTACCTGTCAAATCATACGCCATATTTTCTCCCTGATTTTTAAAGCGGGGCACTATCGGACAGGTCGTGCCGGATTTCAACCCTTCTCGGTGACTTCCCTGCTTTACCGGCAAACCCCGGGGTATTCAAAATTGAACTACGCCAGTAACGGAACAGCTTACGAGAAGAGCTCTCCGTGGGAAAAACCTAACAGAAGGACTCGCAACCGGTTTATCAACTCGGCTCTACACGCGCCGGCGAAGTCGCCGTACCATCACCGCAGGAACGTAGCGGCAGGGTCAGACCGGTCGCCCCGAACAAGGCAATTCGTAAATGGTCGGACCGGCCCTGCTCCCCGTTCCGGCGATTACGGCGCGGTTTTAAATAATGACGCCGGCAGACCTTCCCGGTTGTAAAGATTGGCACCCTTCGGATTCATCGCCCAGGCGTAGCGCACTTCCACCGGCTGGCGAATGTCAGGACTTCTGACCTCAACCGTATCCCGTGAAATAATCTTTGCATCGGCCCATTTCCACACGCCATCCGCGCCCCGAATCTGAAAATGATGGAGCGGCTCCTTCGTTTCAACCACCGGATCCATAAACACCTTTTTACCGGTCATCAGCCCGGAACCGACATGATCAAAGGTAATGAGAACCTTGTCCTCCTGGATCACATGGGATTTGTAAAGCGGACCGCTGCAGACCAAATCCGTTCGTCCATACGACCGGTTAAGCGCCCAGAAAGCCAGCCGCCGCCCCGCATCAAACTTGTTGCGAGGGTGAATATCTTCGGGCTGCCCGATATCATTCAACACGGCCATGCCCGTATTGGGCAGCGCCAAGGCCTGAAACTGCTGGTAACAGACGTTCACCCAACCATCATCATCCCCCACCGGCTGCTTGGCCGGCGCGCGATACAGGGCCAGCTGACACCAGTAGAAGTCAAGCCGGGGCTGCTTCCACGCTAAACGCCACCCATTGACCACCGCCTCGAAATGCTCGCGATACTTCGAGTTCTCATAGGACTGGTTCGATTCGCCCTGATACCAGATGACACCCTTAACCGCATAAGGAACCAGCGGAGCGATCATTCCGTTATAGAGACCGGACGGGACGGTCGGCTGCAGCAAGGGATCCTGAGGAGGCTTCGTTTTTTTCGCCGGTGCGCCTTGAGCCTTGGCGGCATTCACAGCCTCTTCGCGTTCTTTTTTTGCCGATCCATCCATCCACTTGACATGCTCGGCCTGCTTCTCAGCCATCGTCGTTGCATAATAGGCCTTCATCTCATCAGACGTCTGATACTGATCCATCGGAATCCACGGCTCTACACAGGTTCCGCCCCAGGCACATTTGACGAGCCCGACCGGAATATTCAATTCACGGCGCAACTCCCGACCGAAAAAATAACCGGTCCCTGAAAACCCGGCATTATTTTTCGGCGACGAAGCCAGCCAGCTGCCGCTGAAATCACGGCGAGGTTCCTGTGGCGACACCGTTTGACGGACTGAAATCTGCCGAAACAGCGGATCCTCAGCCGTATTGATTTCATTCTGGTTAAAGTCTGCCAGCGGCTGAAAAATTTTATCTTTGGTCGGTCGCGCCATACTACCCAACGTGTAATCCATATTGGACTGCCCGGAACAGACCCAGACTTCGCCGACGACCACGTTTTTGACCACAACGCGATCCCGCCCGTTACTGATCACCATCTCGCGCCCTTCCGACGAGGCTTCCAGCGGAGACAGGCGCACCATCCAGAGCCCGCGTTCATCCGCCTTGGCCGAAACCTGCTGCCCGGCGAAGCTCACCGTCACTTCACAATCCTTATCCGCCGTTCCCCACACCGGAACATCCTGTCCCCGCTGCAAAACAGCTCCGTCACTAAACAGCGCATTAGGTATAATCGCCGCAAACAATCCATTTGTTACAGCCGCCAAAATCAGACAAATACCGACGATCCTTCTTAGATGCATATTTCACTCCTCAATATTCCATAGTTCTCACGTTGACACTGAAATCACTGTAGCGCCGAGTTCCCATTGAATCGAGCAACATTCCTGCTGTTGGCCGGCCCGTTTTCTATGACAGTTGGAACGAGAGAATCTCCGCCTGGGTTCTGCCTCCGGCCGCCGAACCGCAAGACCGCCACGGAGAACCCATCGGAACATAATTCCCTATATGGCTCAACCTCTTTGTTACACAGCAGAAAGCCTGTCGACGAACGACGCATCGGCCATCAGGCGCCGAATCTCTTTGCAGAGGCCTTGGTAAAATCTTTGAAGGCTGTCTGTCTGTCTGTTTCCCGCAGTATTAGAAACTTTTCCCGATGAGGTGGAATTTTCAGTTCTGTTTATACGGCTCGCAGCGCGGGACGAGCTGGGCGGGTACGCGGACAAGCAGTTCGGCAAATTCACCTTCATACTTTTCTTCCAGCACCGTCGCCGACTGTTTCAGCAGCGCCAGCAGGCGGCCTTCGCTGAGAGGAATCGCCAGCTTCATTACCAGTTTGTCGCCTTTCAGACAGTCGGCCAGTTCGTTCAGCAGGGTTTCAACCCCTTCGCCCGTAACCGCCGAAACGGCCGCCGAGCGTCCGAGGGTTCGCGCCAGCCGGCTGGCGGCGCGCCGCCCCTCTTCGACATCAATTTTATTCAGCACATACAGCACCGGCTTATCATCCGCACCGATTTCCTGCAGCACGGCGTGAACCGCATCAATCTGCTGTTCGACCTGCGGATGCGCGCAGTCGA
>Ga0209098_1002833_pt1 | contig 14930 bp, 9 predicted proteins | sample AD_JPNHW1_MetaG_FD_184429 | JGI IMG/M metagenome (GOLD analysis project Ga0209098, IMG submission 184429) | Active sludge microbial communities of municipal wastewater-treating anaerobic digesters from Japan - AD_JPNHW1_MetaG (SPAdes) (version 2) | ecosystem: Engineered > Bioreactor > Anaerobic >... | reverse complement strand
TCTTCAAAAGTGATACCGTCTTCTTCAAACTTATCCGAAAACCTGACTGTCTGGGTTGTCTCTTCATCGGTTATGGTTAAAGAGAGATGTCCCTTGCCGGTAAGGAATGCTGTCTGAACAGAATCGGCTATGCGGCTCAGAAACTCTTCACCAGAGTCAGCTGCAAACCTGTCAATCACAAGATCAATTGACTGACCCTGGATAAAGTCAGCGTCATGTCCCGGCTCATCCAGCCTGATAAATCCTTTTTCACTGCTAATGCGTGTAAAACCCTGATTTAAAAGAAAACGGAAATACTCTTCAACTTTAATGTTCTCAGGAATAGTAAGAGGAGAAGTAATTATGACACGTGAGCCAGGGGTAAGCACTGCAATGTAATTTACAACATCATCAACCGTGTGTTTACGCACTTCCTTCCCTGATACGGGCGAAATAGTGTGGCCTACCCTTGCATAAAGCAGCCGCAGATAATCATATATCTCAGTTGATGTGCCTACAGTGGATCGTGGATTCCTGGTATTTACTTTCTGCTCAATGGCAATGGCAGGAGGGATGCCGTTTATAAAATCCACCTCGGGTTTGTTCATCCTGCCCAGGAACTGTCTTGCATATGACGAAAGACTCTCAACATACCTTCTCTGACCTTCTGCATAAATAGTATCAAAAGCAAGTGATGACTTTCCGGAGCCAGAAACGCCGGTAATGACAACCAGCTTATTCCTGGGTATCGACAGAGTTATGTTTTTAAGGTTATGTACCCTGGCCCCTTTTATGTCAATTTGTCCACTCATATTGTCTCCCTTCATCAAAAATTCAAAAGTAATGCATTTAGAGTAAAATTTTTTTCTTTTATTTGCATATCAGTTAACCAAAACGGAGGATAGCCTATAGAATATCTCGACTCTTAACCAATAAGAGAGAGTTATGAAAACCACAAAAACCGATTATGAACTCATAACAGAATTCATAAACGGCAACGAAAGAAGCATTGAGCTTCTTATACTCCGTCATAAAAACAAAGTCTATTCCTACATAAATCTTTACATTCGTAACAGGGATATTTCAGATGATATCTTTCAGGATACCTTTTTGAAGGTTGTTCAGTCTATCAGACTGGGAAAATATCAGGATGATGGCAGGTTTCTGTCGTGGGTAATGAGAATTGCGCACAACCTTATTATTGATCATTACAGGCATATAAAGCAAGCCGGTATTGTACTGACCGAAGAGTCGAATCCGGAGGTCCTCTCCTCTGTAAGACTGCTTGATGAAAGCATTGAAGATGCAATTCTCAAAAGACAACTCCTTGCCGATATAAGGAAACTCATAGGAGAACTGCCTGCAGATCAGCGCGAAGTGGTGATTATGAGGCATTATACAGGAATGAGTTTTAAAGAGATTGCTGATATGACAGGTGTAAGCATTAACACAGCCCTGGGCAGAATGCGTTATGCCCTCATAAACATGAGAAAGATGATGGCAGAAAAAAATATTACCCTATCTGCTAACTGATGCAATATTAGTTTCTTTAAGGCGTTTTTCCCTTGTAAAGATAAAAATGCCTATGAAAGAAAAATTTACACATTTTATTACTTATCAAGAGCTAATGGACTGCCACCCTGATATTTACTCAGATGCGTTTGGTATTGAGTCACTTACCGATATCGTTTTGAGCAGAGCTGAGACAAGGTACCATGAACCTGAAGAGAGAGTAATTATCGATCTCTTTGAAAAGATAAAGAAGGACGCAAAAGTTCACTAAAAAAATCTAATTACAAGGCGATTCATGACATTAATCAGGAGAATTAATGCTCATGTTTTGCTTTATTGCTTTTTATTAAACCAGCAAAGCTCAGAAAACAAACATGAAAAGGATTTCATTATTAACAGGATGCATCATGGCCATAATACTGATGGCCTCCTGTGCATCAAAACAGGAGAAGATGGAAAAAAGACTCAGGGATTTTATCGCTGCCTATGAGCAGAAAGTAATTCCCCTGCAACGCGAAGCAAGCATTGCTTCATGGAACGCCAATATCAATAACACGGAAGAAAACTGGAAAATAAGCGAAAAAGCTTCGTTTGAGCTTCAGAAAATCTTCACAGATAAGGCTTCCTATAATGAGATTAAAGCTATTAAGGAATCAGGATCTGTAAAGGACCCGATTTTAATGCGGGAAATGGACAGGATCTTTAACTATTACCTCTCTGGCCAGGTTGATACTGCACTGATCGCAAAGCAACTAAAGATGGAAGCCGGGATAAATGTTAAATATTCAAACTTCCGCGCTATGGTTGACGGCAAACCGGTTTCTGACAATGTGATTGAAGAGATTCTCAAGACATCAAAAGATGGAAAGAAACTTCAGGAGGCATGGGAAGCCCATAAGATGATTGGCACAGTTGTGGCAGATGACCTGATCAAACTTGTTAAACATCGTAATCTTATTGCTACAAACCTCGGATTTAAAAACTACCACGACATGAGCCTGAGGCTTTCAGGACAGGATCCGGAAGAGGTTACCAGGATCCTGGATGAGCTTGACAGCCTTACAAGAGGAAATTTTGCTGAACTGAAAGGTGAGATTGACAATTACTTTGCCAAATATTATAATATTCCGGTATCAGAGCTTCGTCCATGGCATTACCAGAACAGGTTTTTCCAGGAAGCCCCTGCAATTTATAAAGTTGATTTCGACAAATATTATAAAAATCAGGATCCTGCAAAACTTGCTGCAAAATTCTATGACGGTCTTGGTTTAAATGTTGACAAGATTCTTGCTAACAGTGACCTCTATGAAAAGCCAGGGAAAAATCAGCATGCTTTCTCCACTGATATTGACCGTGCAGGTGATGTAAGAACCCTCGATAATATTCAACCAAACTCCCAGTGGATGGGCACCATCCTTCACGAATTGGGCCACGGCGTATATTCATTCTATTATGATCCGCAGATGCCATGGGAACTGAGGGATGCTGCTCACACCTTCACAACAGAAGCTATTGCTGAAATGTTTGGAAGACTGGCAACAGACCCGTCATGGATGTGCGATATGGGTATTATTGACAGGAAAGAAGCCGACCTTATTAAAGATGATAGCTTTAAGGCATTACGCCTGCAGCAACTTGTATTCAGCCGCTGGGTACAGGTAATGTATCACTTTGAGAAATCGATGTATGAAAACCCTGACCAGGATCTTAACCAATTATGGTGGGACATGGTTGAGAAATACCAGATGATTAAAAAGCCTGAAGGAAGAAATATGCCCGATTACGCAACCAAGATTCATATTGCACTTTACCCGTGCTATTACCACAACTATCTCCTTGGGGAAGTACTTGCATCACAGCTATATTCATATATGATAAATAATCTGAATGTCACTCCTTCAATGGTAAATCAGCCTGCAGTAGGTAATTATCTTAAGGAAAAGGTATTTTATCCCGGAGCAAGGTATACCTGGAATGATATGATTGAAAAGGCTACCGGAGAAAAGCTCACGGCAAAATATTATGCAAAACAGTTTGTTAAATAAAGGATTCTGAGCAATGAAGAAGATATATATTCTGCTGGGTGCAATACTTACTGCTTGCACTGCAGGAAACACAAACCTTTTTGCTGCTTCTGATGATGCCTTTATAAATAAGGCAACAGTGAGGGAGACAATTGAGTCGATAAAAACAAAAAATCCGGCAGTTAACACTGAACTGCTTACCAAAGGTGTTGAGCATGCCGCCTCTTTATGGAGAGCTGAAGATGGGTCTCCTGCCGACTTTAAAACATTTGCAGGTGAGAATTATATTGCCGACCCGGCTGAGCGTCTGGAGATATTTCAAAAGATATCAAACTACATTGAATCTCTCTACGGACATAACAACGAGATAACACTCAGTCTGAGAAAAACACTTGATGAATCGGGTGGAAAAATCAGGAATATTGATGAGATGTTCGGGAGCTATTCTCCTGGTGCTCATCTGCAAAGCGATTTCTATGAGAACAAGATTGCATTTGTCATTGCTCTTAATTTCCCATACTATACCCTGGGAGAGAAAGAAAAGCAAAGCAGCCAATGGACTCGTACCGACTGGGCTATGGCTCGTCTGGGTGACATGTTTGTTTCCAGGGAGCCTGCCGAACTGAACCAAAATGCAGGCAAGGCACTTGGAGCTTCAGAGATGTATATCGCATCCTATAACATTTATATGGGGCACCTGCGTACCAATGATGGCCGTCAGCTCTTCCCGGATAACATGGTCCTGCTATCACACTGGAACCTCAGGGATGAGATAAAGGCCGACTATGCCGATAAGGTTACCGGAGCTGAAAAACAGGATATGATATACAGGGTAATGGAGAGAATAATTTATCAGGATATACCTCAGGCTGTCATTAACTCACCTGAGTATGAATGGGCTCCTTACTCAAATCAAGTGACAAAGGCCGGGAAGGAAGTTAAACAGGATGCTGAACCTGACACCCGTTACAAATGCATTATTGACAATTTTAATGCGATGAGGGCTTATGATGCTTACAATCCTGAGATGAACACCTTCATCGAGAGAAGCTTTTCAGGTGGCATGGAGATCAAGCAGGAGGAGGTTGAGGCATTATTTGACTCTTACCTTAAATCGCCACTACTGGCTACCCTCGGCGCAAAAATAAAACAACGCCTTGGCCGTGATCTTAAACCTTATGACATCTGGTACGATGGATTCAAGGTAAGAAGCACTATCCCTGAAGATTTTCTTACATCAAAGACCAGGGCGCTCTATCCAACGCCACAGGCTTTCAATGCAGGGATGAAGGATATGCTTATCAAACTTGGATGGTCTCCTGAACGTGCAGCATATATTGCTGAAAAAATTGTTGTGGATCCGGCAAGAGGATCAGGTCATGCATGGGGTGCAGCAATGAAAGGCTCTAAGTCGCACCTGAGAACGAGAATCTCTCCGGCGGGAATGGATTATAAAGGTTACAACATCGCCGTTCATGAGTTCGGACATAATGTTGAACAGACTATCTCAATGTATGATGTTGACAACTATATGATGGCCAGTGTACCTAATACGGCTTTCACTGAGGCTCTTGCTTTTGTATTTCAGGCACGTGATCTGATGCTTCTCGACGTAAAAACCGACAACCCGGAAATGAAGAAGTTCGAGACTTTTGACGAAGCATGGTCACTGATGGAAATAATGGGAGTGGGACTTGTAGATATGGACGTCTGGAAATGGATGTATGCCCATCCGCAAGCCACACCTGCTGAGCTTAAGGCTGCTACCATCGATATTGCAAAAGGCGTATGGAATAAATACTATGCCCCGGTATTCGGAATAAAAGATTCTCCTATACTGGCTATCTATTCACATATGGTGGATAACCCGCTTTATCTTGCAAACTACTCTTACGGACAGATCATAAAGTTCCAGCTTGAAGAATATCTTTCAGGCAAAGATTTTTCTGATGAGATTGACCGTATTTATAAGCAGGGAAGGCTTACTCCTCAATGCTGGATGCAACAGGCGGTAGGACAGAAACTATCTACCCAGCCAATCCTTAATGCTCTTGAAAAAGCCCTAAATGAATAAAGCAGGGTAGAAATAATAGAATTAAGATGCGGGGTCAGCCCCGCATTTTTTTTTAAAGATATTTCCTCAGAACTTCAAAAAGATCCTGGACCTTAAAAGGTTTTGCCAGGTAATCATCACAGCCTGCATCAAAGCACATCTTCATGTATTGGTCAGATGCATATGCTGTCTGAGCAATGATCCTGATACTGCTGTTAATGCTTTTCATCTGCCGTGCAAGCTCAAAACCATCAATGTCCGGCAACCTGATGTCAAGCAGGACCGCATCAAAAAGCTGATCCTTTTTTAATACTTCAATTGCCTTTGTGCCGGTATCGGCATGAACCAGATTAATACCTGAGGGCTCCAGTGCATTTTGTATATATCTGGCGTTCAACGGCTCGTCTTCAACAACAAGGAGACGGCGGTTTACCCATATACCCTTGATATTGCTGTTTATCATTTTTTTAACTTTTTTAGTCTCTTTATCTTCTGGTTCACCGGTGCCCTTTGATATTGTAAAGAAGAATGTACTTCCTTTCCCGGGCTCTGATTTTACCCATATATTACCATCAAGTAATTCTGCCAGTCCTTTGCATATTGACAACCCCAGTCCGATGCCTCCTTTTTTGCGCGAATAATCTTCCTCTACCTGCCGGAAACGCTCAAATATAACTGATTGTTTGTCTTCAGGAATGCCAATCCCCGTATCTCTTACATAAAAGAGAATATCCCTCTCATTGGAATTCATGCATCCAAATTTTATCACACCCTCTTCTGTAAATTTAAAGGCATTATCAATAAGGTTTGTCAGTATCTGCCTTAGCCTGCCTGAATCTGTATAGGCATATATTTCACTGTCAGGTACCTCATTAATGAGCTCAAGGTTTACACTGCTTTTCCCGGATTCGCGCCATACCGTAGTGGCTGTATTGTATGCATCTGCCAGAATATCACAGATATTCACCTTCTCCTTAAACATCTTGAGTTTTCCTGTTTCAAGTCGGGATACATCAATGATATCATCTATAATAGCAAGTAGCTCATATGACCTCTGTTTGATGACCTGTGAATACTCCAACTGTTCATCTTTTGATATATCCCTGAAGCTCAACAGCTCAGCAAAACCTATTATGGCATTCATGGGAGTTCTTACCTCATGACTCATGTTGGCCAGGAATGATGTCTTTAGCCTGTCGCTCTCTTCTGCCTTTTCCTTGGCAATTATCAGCTTGTCAATCATGTTTTTCTCCTCCGTAATGTCATCACGGATAGAGATGTAATGCGAAATATTCCCTTTGTTGTCAAGAATTGGAGATACATGAATGCTTTCCCAAATCTGCTCCCCGTTCTGTGCTGTTGAAAGAAGTTCTCCGGTCCAGTCTTTATTGTCGGAAAGCCTTGAGACCATATCTTCAAACGTATCTGCAGGCATAAAGTTTTTACGTACCTCAGAGTAATGCTTACCAATAATATCCTCAGATTTCAGTCCTGTAACCTGCAGATATTTCGGATTTACATACTCAATGTTACTATCCCTGTCAGTAATGAGAATACTTACCGGACTCTGAATTATACCCTTTGAGAGTTTTATCACTTCATCTTCATTTACTTTCCGGTCAATAAACGTCCTGGTCTGGTTTACAATTATCTCAAGGAATGTTATCAGCGACTCGTCAAAAGCATTTTCCTCTTTACCGGAGATAGAAAGTGTTGCCATTGGTACCGTTTTACTGAACAACGGCAATACCAGGCATGAAGTCATGATTTCATTATCCTGTTTAATCTGGCCTTCCTTTATTAGTGATTCAAGTTCTTTGCTATTGAGAATAAGTGGTTTACCCTGTTTAAGGCAGTAGCTTTGTAAACTTCCGTCAACCGGTTTTTCGAGTTGCGAAGCATATTTTGTTCCTTCAAACGATAAGGAGGGGATATTTTTTATCGGACGACCATACAGCTCAATCCTGATATCCTGACATTGAATGACAGACTCAATCTGGTCAATAATTACATTTGAAAGCTCAGACACAGTGGGAGAAATTAGCATCGACTCAGCAATCCGGTAAAGTGCTTTCTGACGCATATCGGCAGCTTTCCTCTCATTAATTTCCCTCAGAATCATCATATATGATTTACGCTGATAGATAAGATAAATCAGTACAACACCAATAATAAAGAGTAATAGTGACAGGATGGTAAGAGAAAAGATCAACCTGGTATTCCCTACCTGACTGAAAGTATTCTGTTTGGAAAGCATTGATACAAGATGCCATGAGGTGCCTTTTATTGACCTGACATAGGCAAGCTCTTTCTTGTTGTTTGGATTTATGAGCTTGGTAATTCCCTTGTAATCTGTTATGGATGCGTCATTAGGAAGATTTAAAGACCTGACAGGCTTTACCTGGAACCCGTTGTTATTTATCGGGGATGATAATAACATAAGCGAATCGCCCTTGACACGCAGCAGGATATTCTTTGTAATATTACTTTCAGAAGGCCATGATTTTACAAGAGGGAAAAGTGATTTTTCGGGGTCAACTCTTAAAACAATAATTAAAGGTGCAGAACCTTTTCTGATTGAAACCGGTGAAATAAAATCAATATGCTTTTTGTTGTGCGTTTTACACAGGTACAAATCGTCAGAAAGTGCCTTCATGGAGTCGGCAGACAAAATAATATACCTTTTCAGCTCTTTATCCAACCCCTCTGACAACGAATCTGTAGTAAATAACAACTCTCCTTCACCTGATGCTATACATATTTCGAAGTACTCTTTTTCTATCCTGAAGGAATCAAGAAATGAATAGAGATTTTTGAAGGTTCTTTCGTTCTTTTTCAGCAGGTATGATTCAAGTTTTGCCTTAAAAATTTCATTCCTGGATAAATCAGTTGCATCCTTCATCCTGTAATTATACCAGATGGAAATATCATCTGCCTTAAGATTTGTTACGGCAGTCAGCTCAATGGCTTTTTGCCTGCTTATATTACGGTTATATCCCTGGTAGAATGCAATTACAGCAATTATAACAGACAGGCTCAACAGGGCAATTGCCGATAAGAAGGAAGATCTCTTTTGAATTAAATTAGTGAATGCCTCTCTGTTCATGCCCGACTTATCAGATTACCAATACAAATATAGAAACTATTGCAAAGTGAAAGTTCAGATATAAATAATTATTGGAGATGTTTAGGAATCAATACCGAAATCCGGCGTATAGAATTTAATCTGATTAATGTTAATTAGAAAATGTAATAGCGGGAAAAAGATTCCTCTCTTTGTCCGGAATGACCCAGATTATGCTCTTCGCTCTATAAATTAAAATGCTCCGTCATTCCAAACTAAACGTAGTGGAGTGAGGGATCTTTATCTGTCATCCGGAGTTTCGACTTGAACCGATGCCTCTCTCTATTGGAATTGACCCGTTTTTAGTTCCTGGTTTTCGGAAAAAATAAAAGGGACCGCAACCCGATCCCTTTCTAAAAGATTAAAGATGAAAAACTGCAACAATAATTTTTCATTCTACGAATAGAACCTTTTATTCTTTCCGACTTAATAGTTGAACGTAATATTAATCATTAGGTTTCAAATAATTACACTTATCTCCCTGAAAATTGGTAAAGGTGCGTTTTCTGTTGACAGACATGTTGTTTCCTTGGATTAATTTCTAAACTTTTATCACGATAGCTTTTTTGACGATAAATTTTTTCCTGAAAACTTGACATTTACTTTTTTGTATTATATCTTTGTGATATCAAAATAATATCATAAAGTCATGAAAGAAGAAAAAAGTTACAGCCCTGCATCAGGGTATCTGTTTTTGTTTTTACTGCTGGTGATTTTAGCAGCAACGGTTTTTTCATTTATAAGCGAGATCTTTCCGTTGGGAGGGGCGCTGATAGTTTTGTTTTTCCTCACGATGATCGGGCTGACAGTTGTTAACCCTAATGAATCGTGCGTTCTTGTATTGTTTGGTGCATATAAAGGCACAATAAAAAACAATGGGTTTTTCTGGGTGAACCCGTTCTTTCAAAAGAAAAAGATATCATTGAAAGCCAGGAACTTTGACAGTGAGCCCATAAAGGTTAATGACAGCAATGGTAACCCTATAAAGATAGGTCTTGTGCTTGTGTGGAAAGTGGATAACACCTACAAAGCTGCTTTTGATGTGGACAACTATGAACATTTTGTACTTGTGCAGAGTGATGCTGCACTTCGTAAACTGGCAGGTCTTTATCCGTATGACAACTTTGAGGGGAAGGAATCCGAGATCACTCTGCGAGGTGGTGGTGAAGAGGTAAACGATGAGTTGGAGAGGGAGATTCGTGAGAGGTTGAATATTGCCGGTATAAATGTGATTGAGGCAAGAATAAACTACATTGCTTATGCAGAAGAGATTGCCGGTGCAATGCTTCGCAGGCAGCAGGCAGCAGCAGTTGTTGCAGCACGTTTCAAAATAGTTGAGGGGGCAGTCTCAATGGTTGAAATGGCACTTGAACAGCTATCAGAAAAGAAGATCATTGATCTTGACGAAGAGAAAAAGGCAGCCATGGTAAGTAATCTGATGGTAGTTCTTTGTGGAGACAAAGACCCTAACCCGATAATTAATGCCGGCACATTACAGCACTAATGATGGCACAAAAGAAGTCATTTATTATCAGGGTTGACCCGGATAAACTGGCTGCTATTGAAAAATGGGCGTCAGATGAATTCCGCAGTACCAATGGTCAGATTGAATGGATACTTGACCAGGCGTTACGGAGAGCAGGACGACTTAAAGAAAAAAGAACAAATCAAAAAGATGATTCCGATGAAAAAGGAAGTGCCAATGATTAAATTTACCTGCCCAAAGTGTGGTGGGAAAGAGTACAGACTTGCCGAATTGCGTGCACATTACTCGTTAATTTCGATACTCTCTAACTTTGGATACAAGGTATTTACAACAGTTACCTGTGCCCGGTGTCAATATACCGAGTTTTATAAAGTGCCATTAAGGAAGATATCAAATGTATTTATGTACTTACAGAATAAATAAATCTCAAATATTTGCAAGATAAGAAGAGCAGCAGGCAACAATGCCTGCTGTTTCTGTTCTCAGCCTGCTTTCTCCGAGACTTACAGACCTGAAACCATGGCTGACAGCATTTTCAATTTCGGACTCACTAAAATCTCCTTCAGGGCCAACCAGTATGGTAATGTTCTTGCCACGTTCAATAATTGAGGTTATAGGATCCCTCTGAAAAATATTGCTGCAATGTGCTATAATTTTTGTGTCACTCAAAGGTCTGTTTACAAAGAGATTGAAAGGAGCTGGCTCATGGAGGCAGGGGAGATATGACTTTACTGATTGTTTCATGGCTGATATTATCAGCTTTCTCAGACGTTCACTTTTAACCGTTTGTTTTTCTGTCCTCTCACATATAAGAGGGGTTATCTCGTCAATGCCCATTTCAACAGCTTTCTCAATGAACCATTCAAAGCGGTCGTGATTCTTAAGTGGTGAGACAGCCATATGAAGAGAATACTCTCTCTTCCCATATCCGCGAGTGACAGATATTATCCTTGCTTCCATTTTTCTGAAGTCATCGGATGTTATCTCGCCTTCATACATATTGCCAACACCATCAGTGAAATATATTTTGCTTCCTTTGCGCAGTCTCAGCACTTTAACTCCATGCTGTGATTCCTCAGGGTCAAAGACAGCGTTGTTGTCTGCAATTTTATAAGAATAAAAAACCTGCATTTTGAATAAGTTTTTACAAATTTATTGAAATTTACACTCTTAAGTTACCTCTACAGTAAATGAGAATAGGCATAATTTCTGATACACACAGCTGGCTTGACCAGGCTGTAATTGAACATTTTTCTGATTGTGACGAAATATGGCATGCTGGCGATATAGGCAGCATTGATGTTCTTGAAGAACTTGAATCATTTAAACCGGTAAGGGCTGTCTTTGGTAACTGTGACGGATATGAAATACGCAGGGCTACCAAAGAGCATCTTACTTTCATGGCAGGAGAGAAGAAGGTGCTTTTGATTCATATTGGCGGATACCCTGGTCATTATGACAGGCACGCCCTGGAACTGATTGAAAAGGAGAAGCCTGATATTTTTGTTTGCGGTCATTCTCATATAACCAGGGTTATGAATGATCCAAAGCATGGAATGCTGTGCATTAATCCAGGATCTGCAGGTCATACCGGCATTCACAAAGTCATGACAGTTTTGAAAGTGTCTGTTAATGGCAACAGCATCAACGATATGGAAGTCATAGAGTTCGGTAACCGACGAAAGGGGGCTGGTTATTGATTTTGACCTTCGTCTCCTTCTTTGCTGCCTCTCATTCTTAAAAGGAGCCTGTTAAGTCTGTCCTGAACCCCAATCATGTATTTGTATGGCTTGCGTGCTGTTGATTCCGGATGTTTCCTGGCACTCTCTTTCAGGTTACTCAGGATATCGTCATATGCCCTGTTGGACGAAAGACTCATCATTACTCCCCTGAAATAGGAGAACCAGTACCAGGTATTGTCATTAACCTTGAGGTATATGTCCAGCAGGTCGCCTGATCTTTTGCGCTGCAGTTCAATATACCCGTCAACATATACATTTAATGGTGATCCACCTATGAACCCGATACCTATCTTTCCTTTTGAGACAAACGACATGGATTCAGGATCCCATACCATATTAACATCATTGAGAAGTATCTGGTAGGAGAACTCTTTTGGCATTGTCCGTATGGTACCATATAACTGAAGGTCTTCGGTAATGGATGTAGCTGCCTTATCACCTAAAAGATCCCGGAAGGCTTTCCTGTAAAAGTCGTTGGAAACATTAACCGTTTTCAGAGTGGGAACACTCTTTATTTCATCGGCCATCATCTTCAGTGCTTCAGGGCTGAAGAAGAACGAAAATCCAAGCAATGAATGAACTGACAGAGTGGTAGAGTCGGTCTGGTGTATTACCTTGCCGGCACCATCCATCTTCAGCAGGTCATAATTTGTTCCAAAATTGATTATGCCCTCTCCTGAAAGTATGCAGTAGTCTTTATCGAATGAAACCATATTGCCGTTCTGGCTCAGGTCAGAAAGTTTTGCCAGGGAGGCAATCCTGTATTTTCCGGCACCTTTATCAAAAGAAAGATATCCGGTAGAAGAGACAAGCGGATTGTCGCTCCATGATTTCCTGTCTGAGAGGAATGCCCCATAGACTCCGGCAGAATCGAGAGAAACGAATGAACCCGAATAAATAAGATTGTCGTTTACATCTCTTGCTTTTTCACCTACAGGGATGAGCACATGTTTCGGATCTATGACAGAACTGAATTTTACGGATGAGGTTTTAATATTTTTACAGTTTGTGATTATCCCGGCAGAACCGGTAAATGCAAGATTGGTGCGGGCTGAACGTAATGCAACATCACCGGAGAATGTAAAATATGGGCTTAGCGTAAAGTGTTGAGAAACAGGAATGTATCCTTGCGCGCTTGTAGCCATGGTGTCTACCTCAATAGTTGGTAAGGAGATCTCTTCCGTTTTCCCATCCTCATCAATATAATCATATATACCACCACCTGAATAGTATGCACTGCTCTCAATCTTAATGCTTGCAGAATGTATAAGGTGCCTGTTATTGATAGCCACAAGTGAACTGTCGGCCTGCTTTATCTTTGCCCCCGAAGATATAATCAGGCTGCCGCCTCCGGGCTGAATAAGAGCGTCTGCAACCTTAACATAGTTGACGTTATCAACTTGCATATATTCTTTTTCAAGATAATATGTGCCACTTCCTGAGGCAAAGCTGACAGTGTCCTTCATATTGTTGGTGGAGAAGAATGTAGGCTTTTCCAGTTTGTCAAAAGGCAGCTTCAGGAGTTTTTCGGCAGGCATAAGGGTGGTTGATTCTCTTCCTTTCTGCATCATCTGAAGGGTTCTTGCCTTCATGTCATAATCGAAGTTAGTCATCTTGCATATGTACTCTATCTCCGGCAGAACAACCAGCGAAGAGTCAGTGTTAAGGCCGAAGGCAGTATGCTGTGTTTCAAAATTGACATGACTGTTGGCGTTGTTTGCAACAAATCCATAGCCGTTTCCTTTTAGTGCCTTCAGGTAATAATCAGATGTATCGGCATCAATGCTCATACTTTTAAAGTTGAACGTGCTGGATGTGATTCTTGAATCAGTCATATTGACCACACCATCGCCAGACAGGTTCCCTGGCTGAAGCTTCAGGACGCCGTCCATGGTGGTGCCGTTTGCAAACATGTTAAAGACTTTATCCTTCGAGTTGGTTGCATACCACACATCATTGTCAGTAAGCCATTTAATTCCGACATCGACAGATACCAGGTCCGGAAATTCCGGACTTTTTGCCATGTTGAAGCTCATTGCATGCGTTTTCATTGAGTCGGGGTAAAAACGGAACGTGTCTGCCACCGTTACTGTTGTAAGGTGATTCAGCTTACCGCTTGAAATAAGGCCCTTATTGCTCATGCTGAGGAAATCAAATACCTGACCCTTGCCGGAATAAACAGGCAGGCCCGCTTCGGGTACAACCATAGAAAAACCAAGCGAGTTATCAGGCTGAATCGAAAGTGTCTGCCTCATTGGCTCAAGTATTTTTCCTCCGATGAATTCACCATCAAGAGATATATCCCTGTTAGAGTAATGGTCAATATTCGTATATGTGAATGGATCAACCCTGAAATAAAAATCTTTCTGGGGGTATACCCCTTCAAGACCCGGGACTTTATCGTAAAAGATATAGGAATAGGTTACCGCATGTATAATAGGATACTGTTTAAGGCTTTTAAGGCCTGACTTATTTTTAGGATCGTCAATATACAGGTTTGCAGTACCCAGCTGGATCATATTTTCAATTTCTTCAACCTTAGGTTTTCCAAATGCATCTTTCTCTCCTGTCTCAACTGCGATTCTTATTGAGTCAATTTTTTGCAGGCGGAGGTAGAAGGTGTCGTATTTAAAAGTGAACTGTTTGCCGAAGATGGTAAACAGCCCTGCCTGAACCACACCATCAAAGGATATCGCCCTGTTTTTGCCCACTACCAGTTTGCCGCCGTATGGAAAGATTGCAACCTTCTGTGAGTCACTCAGCATCACTGCCGGGACGCCGCAAATGGTCATCCTGTAACTTTTCATGTCGAGGATTGCATTCTGCTCATTGCCGCTGGCCTCACTGTTTATTGTGATTGCATCGTAGTCTTTCTTCTTGGCAAACGATGCAATATAGTCGTCAACTTTCCTTTTAACGGTCACTTCATTATAGCTCCTGTCGTAAAAGAGAAAACCTCCATTGGCAAGCTCTATACATAAGGCTACGGCCTGCTCATCTGAAACTTTCA
>Ga0209098_1002823_pt1 | contig 14978 bp, 5 predicted proteins | sample AD_JPNHW1_MetaG_FD_184429 | JGI IMG/M metagenome (GOLD analysis project Ga0209098, IMG submission 184429) | Active sludge microbial communities of municipal wastewater-treating anaerobic digesters from Japan - AD_JPNHW1_MetaG (SPAdes) (version 2) | ecosystem: Engineered > Bioreactor > Anaerobic >... | reverse complement strand
ATGAAATTAATTTAAAGTTAAAGGGAACTGAATATACGGGTCATACTGTAACAACAAATATAACCGCTCCATATAAAAATTGGAATCTATATTTAAGTTATGTTTATAGTGGTGACACTAATTTTCCTATGACTTATACTTTAACAGGGGACACACAATTTTCATTTAACTCGGGCGATGGAATTCCATTTAGAGTAGAAAAATATGGGACAAAATACACATTAACTTGCCCCGTTGAACATGGGATGAATCCTGGCGAATATATTATATTGTTAGGTGATAATTTATATGATGATGTAAATAAAAGAACTTTTAGCATTATAAGTGTTGGTAATGAAGTTTATAATTCAGAAAAATATGTTATAAATATTTCGTCAAGCTTAGATATTACTGATAAAATTCTTGTTGGTAAAAGATGCCTCGATATAAATAATATTGATGCAACAACATCAAAATACTATGTTCATAAGCATAAAATTATGACAAATGTTGATGATTATACGATTGATAACGCTGGGTTTGAAAAAACTATTTGGGAAGAAGAAAGAAAATTAAATGACGATGATATTATTGTTGAAAGAAATAGAATGGAGGCATTAATATATGATTTCAAAAATCCAATTGTTTTAACAGGAATAACAAATAATTTAGGATATACACCCACCGATATATATGTTAGTGTAGTTTTTAAAAATAGCAACGGATATTTCAATTATCCGCCAAAAGTCGGATATAAATTTCATTTTCATGATAGTTGGATAGATAATCATTTTGACGGTACAGCATCAAATGAAAATGGTGTATCGAAAGTACCAATAACAACAAATACGGTGGGATATACATTTACTGGCGGCACATCTTTGACTATTGGAGATACTTTGACCGGGGCGTTTATAGAATATAACGAGTCTGAATTAAAAGAGAGAATTATTTCGGAATCTTTTCATAAAATGACGATAAGACATGACATTTTTAATCATGGGCAAATAGACGGAGACAATTTAGCTGGCGCTTCTGAAACTAATCCGTTTGGATTATTTTATCAACCCCATTATAGGATAAAACTAAGACAATTATCCCCATATATTGAAACATCTGATACTAATGAAATTTTTAATTTGCCTGAAAATACAAGATATAATGATTTAGAAAAATTATGGAAATGGCACGATTTATATGATCACGGATATATTGATCTTGATGGTTTCGGTACAAATTTTCCATTTGCAAATAATACACATTACGTTAGGAATGACATTAATTTTTATTTAAGAAATGAGCAAATATATACCAATAAAAAAGACGGTTTAATGGGATTTAATAAGACTAAATTAAAAATTAATTGCTAATGAAAATTTTAGGGACATCGGAAGATATAAATATAATATTAAATCCAAAAATGGATATTAATATTGACTTAGGATGGGAAGAAAATTTCAAAGATTATGAAGAAGATATCTTGAAAAAAATTATCAATCCAATTGAAAATTATGAAACTGTTAGATTTGCGCATAAGGAATATCCAATGCCGTTATTTCCGATAGAAAAACAAAACGATATTTGGTTTTATTTTTATTTTCTAAGCGGGGATACATATGTTCAAGATTATCAACCTGTTGGTATAACATTAAATGAAAACTCTAAAATGTTAAAACAATCGACCAGAAGTTTTTTTAATATAGAATTTTATAAAACCCCAAATGATGTTTTTCCTGATAGAATTAACAGAAGATTAGTAATGACAAGAAATTTATCATTACCATTAGGTGAAAAATATTTTAATACAACAATTAAAGATAACATTTTCATACCTTTATTTACAGGATCAAATATTAGAAATAAAGAAAACATGTACCTATTTTGGTTTAAAGACGACTCTGCTTTTAATGAAACTGAATTAACAGGAACAACATTTTGGATGACTGCTAAGTTTTATAATGCAAATGATGGCACTATTTTGGATTTTGTCAAGTCAGATATTCCAATTACCACAAAAATTAATGAAACAAATGATATGTATTATAAAGTAATTTTAGATAGAGATAATTATACATATCAAGTGTTTGAAATGTGGGAAGAACAATTGGATGAAGAATTTCGATTTGGTAGAAGCGGTTTAAACCCGATAACATTTTACGAAAAACGACAATAATGGACGAATATAAAATATTAAAAAAATCAATACCTAAAGTAGAGTTAGTATCACTTACTAGCCAGAATTGGTACGACTCCGAACATAAGATTTTTCCTTGGTCTGGTACTTCGATTGGAACTTATATTGGACCAAATATAAATGATATTGTTTGGAATATTACAGGTGGAACTGTAATAGATGGATACTATAAATGGTCTGGTTTAATGTGGGAGAAAATAACAAAAACAGAAGCATATGAAGATTTTATTCTTCCAATATTCTTAGAATCCACGATTGACGATTTAGGGGTAATGGTTGGATTTAACGGAGATATAGAACAAGTAGAACAATTATGCGATTTTACATATAGTGGTAATACTGGATCTAATATGATAACGATTTCAAATTCAGTTAATTCAGATAAGTTAAGAACTATAGTTGAGCAAAATTTCACAATTGATTGGGGCGATGGTACAAATGGAGAAATAGGTTCGATTGATTTTTCGCAAATAGAGCACACATATACAGACGTACCAACTACTGGTAGGACATATGAAGTATCAATTTATCTAAAATCACCTTGGACAACAGAAAAATTAACAAAATCCATAAGAATTCCGATTAAAGATACAAGTACAATTAATAATCAATTTGGGACATTCACAGGTTTTACAATAACTGAACATTATTTTTCACAAGATTATATAAATGATTTTGATTACACAACGACAGGAACAACATATCCTCCAACTGGATATACTGAAACATTAGCATTAACGGGATATACAGGATTTACATATGCGTCTATTGGCGGAAGTCGATTAGATGAAAAAATATTATACGGACAAAGTTTACCTGATTCCAATCAATATGAAATAATTTATGATCCAAATTTAGAACAAAACTATACGGGATATACAATTGACGGTTTTTATTATAGGGATTATCCTGGCGAATACACAATGATAACTGGAAGTACTAAAGGAACAAAAGAAATCCCAAAAGAAGAAGTCCCATTTTTTTGTTTAACAAGAAATGAGCATTTTATAGGATTTGTAGATGAGCCGACAATATATTCGGACATTTTTGTTGAAAGAGGAAAACAAGGAGTTATGGAAAAGAATTTAAGATTATCGGAAATTAATAATGTTGGCGAAATTGAATTATACGGAAACGGATATTTTAATGTTAGAAAACAATAAGAAACATATTTATATTAAAAAGTTATGGCAGTAGGAGTTTATGGAAATATTAGACAAGCGGACGTATCACCGGCAGATTGTGAAATTTTTTATTATTACACATCTGGCAGGACTGCACCCGCATTAACATCGTCATTAAGATTTAAAAAATTATCAGCTGAAGATATATTAACGCCTATTTTTTATGGCGATATGACAGAAAACACAGATTTACCATCCAAAGAACTTATAGGTGGTTTATATAATTTAAAACTCACTTCTGCAGATTTTTCAGATTTAGGTATATACACATTACATGTTAGGCCTAAACAAATTAGATGTAAAATTACGGATTGTGGAATTTTAGCATCTTTACCGTCGGTAAGGGGTTTAGTTATTGATTTATCTCAAGATACGTTAAATAATGATCGTAATAAATTCACACCACAAGGTTTAGTCGGTTATAGAATCGAATATATCAATGACGATGGTACAAAAATACCTAATATGTTTAGAATTGTTACATCATCGTTTTATTGTACCCCTATAATGTCAAATGCTACAAGTACAATACAAAAATCGATTAGATATCAATATAGTAATACTCCAACGAATACTATGTTTTTGACGTTAACACCATCTTCCGCGCCATCTAGCAGGCCTAATACTGTTCCTTATATTGGTCAACCGAATCAAAACATTATTTTGACAAATACATATTTCAATCCTATAACAATTGAAATCGAAATGGTTGAACATGACGCATCAACATTGGCATATGCTCTTTATGGAAATCAAAGCAAAGCCATTTCGTCAGGCATTTATAGCATTTACGATAATAATAACAATATCTACAAACAATATAATCTATACGAAATTAAAGATGAATTTAATGAAACTTTATATGAAATTAGAGAAGAAAGAACAGATATTGACGAATCATTAAATTTTACTGAAATAACACAATAATGGTAGTAAGAAAGAAAGTTCCAAATCAAGCGGCAAGTGGCGCCGATACTTTTAATGATAATTTAGTTGGAAGACAGGTTACTGATGGAACTAGTCAATTAACCAATACTAACTTTGAATTAGATAGGGTATTTCCAGAAAAAGATAGCAAACATTTTAGAGGTGCTCCTTTTTCTAATTATCTAACGCTTGATGATTTGAAACTTGAAGACGACGCGGTTACTACTACTATTGGTATTGAAAAAAAAGAAAAAATAAAATTTAATCAATCTACAGATAACGGTAATAAATCAATTTTTGGTTCATTAAAAAGTAGAATACAGATTTCAATAAACAGAATTATAAGTAAGTTTCCTGCAGGAATTTTAGTAGACTCCGATTCAATAATTAGAACACTTGGTTGTACCGCAACTGGCGTTATGTATAATATTGAGGAAGACATAACCGAATTTACTGTTGAATCATCTCTGTTATATAATCCATTTGAAGTTTTATTTGAAACGCCCAATGGTAGTCCTCTTATAAATTCAGAAAATCCAATAAGAAATTTCTTTTCTTCTTATACAAAATATATCATTGAACTAAACGGAAAAACGTTTGATATTTTAGAATACGATGAGCCTAACGGATCAAATATTTTTAAATTAAAAGTTACAGGTAATCCATTTTCGGGTCAAACTTTTTATAACAGTTTCCTTATTAGACCTAATAACGGTATTATTGAAGAATTTTTTAATGGCCTTGACGATTTAGAAACCGTTTTATTAAATAGGGGTGTAAATCCGTTATATACCGCGACGTTTAGAGTCCCTGAAGATAGTTTTGATAAATCATCTACAAATTTAGTTGAAGTTAAAGCCACTTGGCCAGTTGCAAAAGACGGGTGGAATTTAAAAATACATGGCCTTGAATATATCAGCTATGTTGAATATATTAGTGATGTTGCCGATGAAATTGACAATTATAAATCCAACTTGTTTGTTAGATTTATGGCATCTCCACAATTATTTGAATTCGATAGCCAAGATCAAAAAGTTGAAGCCATATTCCAGATTTATGGACAAAGTTTTGATAGAGTTAAAAAATATATCGACAACATTGCCTTTATGCGTAATGTTAGTTATGATGCAATTCAAAATGTACCTGATGTTCTTCTAAAAAATTTAGCGACAACACTTGGATTAGAAACTATTAATCTGACGGATGACAAAACCATAGAAGATTTATTATATAAAAGACAAGATAATACTTATTCGGGTTTATCTATTGGGAGTAGTGTGATTGAAGCCGAGTATGAGTTTTACAGAAGAATGTTAGTTAATTTGGCTTACATTTATAAATCAAAAGGTACACGTTCATCGATTGAATTTTTCTTACGTTTCCTTGGGGCACCAGAACCAATGATTCGTATAAATGAATATGCATATAAAATTGTTTCTTATCCAAAATCATTTGATCTTGAAACTGAAATATATGATGTTATTGCAGGTTTAAAAACAAATAGTGTCGCGATATTTGACCAAAATTTATTTGATTCCACTAGCGGATCCACAGGATATACTATTCATACAACAACGTCTTCAACAATGTTTAATAGATCTGAGTATCCTGTGATTGAAAATACAAATATTCCTAGAACAATTAATAGTGAAACTGAAAATGTTTTCTTTCAAAAAGGGTCTGGATGGTACGATATGACATTAGAACATCGTTCACCGGATATTATTGATGAAGAAAATTCCGATTTAACAAGCCGTATCAAAACCATAAAAACGACATCTAAATCATACACTTATGGCGAAGATTATTTTGATTTATATCGAACTTTACCAGGATTAGATACGGGTTATGAAATTGTTTCAGTTATTGACAACTTACAAAGCGGTGTTAGTAATAATATTACAAGTGATATATTCAATAGAAAGAATATTAGTATTTATATTTCATCGGCAAATGCGGTTGATTATGACATTTATAAAAAATCTAAAGAACTACAATTATCGTTTGGTAGTGCAACTTTAACGCCACAAACGGGTGTCACATTTGCAGAATTCGCCGATAAACTTTTGCACGAACAAATCACCAATTCTAATACAATAAAATATGCTAAAAATTATATTAAATTAGAAGACATTTATAGGGATTATATTACGCAAACTGGATTTATTCCTTATTTTTTAGGGGACGTAAACGAGTTTGTTAATATGATGGGGACTAATTGGACAACTTTACTCAGCCAAATAATTCCTTCAACAACTATATGGACAGGTGGTAATATCATTGAAAATAGTAGATTTGGAAGGCCAAAATATCAATACAGATTAGGATGTCAACCAAAACAATTTATTGAAGTATTATACCCGGAATTTGATGAAAAAACAATTAGTAATGATATTAAGGGCATTATTGGTGATGGTTATATTACAACAGGGGATACCTTAAACGGTAATACGTTTAGGGGATTAAGTACTGCAATAAGCGTAAAATATTATCCGGTAATTGAAATTGACGGTCTTATTTATTCGGGAACAAGTATAAATCTTAGCGGTAATGATTTATTTTCTGGGGTCACTTTTAATAATTGTTCGGGATCGACATTTGAAGAAGAAGAATTACCTTTAATTTGTGGTTATGAAGAAACTTTAAATCCAAATTTTGCGGCTATACAAGAATCGTGGAAAACTATTTTAAGTGATCTGATAGATAATTTTGTAAATAATGAAATACCTAAATTAACTTATGAATATTTTACCGATTCCGATGGAATTGAAAAAATAAAATTTACATCAATTAAATATGATACAAATGAATGTTCTGTTATTGATTATTTTGATTATCGATTTGTTATTGAAATCGTAACAGAAAAAAATAATTGTTCATTCAATGCGTTTATACATACAAATGGGGGCCATTATTCAGGAGGAACTGGATCGACATTATGTTTATTAACCGAAGACATTTATTTTGATTTTGATGGCGTTGAGGATATTAAAGCATTTAATAATTGTGTTCCATTTCCTTATCCGACTTCGATAATGGATACATCAGGAAACACTATTACACATATTACTCCACAATATAGTGGATGCACTATTGTTTTTAGAAACGTATACGAAAATGATGTGTTTGATTTACTGTTTACAGATTCAACTAACTGTGACATTAAAGTTAAAGTAGAAGGGTTAAAAATTAAATGGATCAATAAGGACGAATATCAAATTGTTCCAAAATTACAATATAGACAAAGTTATAATTATGGTTTAAAAAACGATTCCTATGTTCTTATTAGCGGGGAAACTATTACAACAAAGCTTGTTAGTGGATTAACCGAAGGTGACTTATTAATTTTAAGTAATTTTAATAGTAATTTTATAAGTAATAAACAAATAAAGGAAGGGTTAGATACAAACAATTTTTCATTTATTCAGAACAATACCGCCAAAGAAATTATTAAAATTGATTGTTTAGGATCTATTAAAAAATATATCATTAATGGTATATACGAAGTATTACCAACAACTAAATTGTTTGTCTATACTAACAAATATGTAGACAATAAAGGTAATGTGACTTTGAACGATAGTTATTTCTTTGATGATAGATTTCCTGAGCACTTACAACTTAAAACAACCACTGAAAATTGTTGCGGAGATGTTAAAGAAAGTAAGGATTATTTAATTACACAAGATGGCAAGTTAATTGAAGTAATATCAAGTGAATTAGAAATTTGTGAAGCTGAAGTTTATTATAATATTAACGTTATCGATGATGATAATTTAAACTTTTTATCACTTTATAACGGATCTAGTGATACACAATTAATGTTAGGACATAATTATGTTCCATTTACTCTAATGGATATGGAACTATTGCAAACATATGTCGGTACTACAGAATGTACAGAAGATGAAAGAGAAATATATGTTGATCCATGTTCTGGCGACACTATATATAATTGTGATTTGGTTGGTAATGCAACATTTATTAATATGGAAATAACCCCAACAGTTACTCCAACTATGACTATTACTCCAACCATGACTGTTACACCTACTGTTACGCCATCAAATACCGCTACGCCAACAATAACACCAACAATTACTGCAACTAATACACCTACAGTAACAAAAACGCCTACGAGAACTAGTAAAGTCACACCTACCCCAACAAGAACATCAACTTTAACTATGACACCTACAAGTACTAATACTCCAACAGTAACAAGTACTAATACATCGACGCCTACACAAACTGTAACTCCAACAACAACTAAAACACCTACGCCAACTAGAACAAACACCCCAACAAATACAACAACGCCGACCACAACGCCTATTATTGAATACACCTGTGATTATGAGTCTTTTGAATTTATCGAAGGAGAAAATTACCAAAAATTAAAAGTATATGTTGGTCATGAATTAGGTATCGTGACATTAACATATGAGCCTGTAATAATTCCAGATAAATACATAGTTTATTTTGATAATCAAATAGTTATAAATACTGGATTTGTAATTGATAGCGGTACAACTTCTTTCTGTAAGGGTACCACAACTGATCACGTTTACGTTGAAATAATACCTTCAATAGAAATAGGAAGTCGTTGGAAAATTAACGTTTCCTGCCCAGACGGTCCTTGTACACCTGCGACGCCAACACCAACAGCAACAATTACCACTACAAGTACTAATACTCCAACAGTAACAAGTACTAATACATCGACGCCTACACAAACTGTAACTCCAACAACAACTAAAACACCTACAGCAACATCGTCAAATACACCTACGCCTACGATAACAAGTTCGCCAACAAATACGCCAACATTAACTAATACACCTTCAAATACGGTAACAAATACGCCTACAGTTACTTCATCGATTACACCTACTATAACGCAAACAAGTACGCCTAGTGTTACTCCAACAAATACGCCCACAGTAACACCTACGGTTACGCCTACATCCACAAGTACTAATACTCCAACAGTAACAAGTACTAATACATCGACGCCAACTAGAACAAGTGCCCCCACACGTACGCCCGCGCCGACAAAAACCCCCACGCCCACAGTAACACCTACAGCCACAATAACTAGTACACCTACGGTTACACCGACAAATACGGTAACACCTACGGTGACGCCAACGAATACGGTAACGCCAACGAATACGGTAACACCTACGGTGACGCCAACGAATACGGTAACGCCAACGAATACGGTAACACCTACGGTGACGCCAACGAATACGGTAACGCCAACGAATACGGTAACACCTACGGTGACGCCAACTGAAAATGCGTCGCCTACGCCAACGAATACGGTAACACCTACGGTGACGCCAACTGAAAATGCGTCGCCTACGCCAACGAATACGGTAACACCGACGAAAACGGCAACACCTACAGTGACGCCCACAATAACAAGTTCGCCAAATGATTCGCCAACGCCTACAAATACGGTAACACCGACGAAAACGGCAACACCTACAATGACTCCGTCACCATCTTCGGCGGAATTTGAGTTTATTGCCGAATTTAATAATTATATATGTGAAGTTGTAGAAAAAACAATTAATATTCCAACAGTTATATTGAAAGAAATTACAAGTATTTGTACCGATGTCACTATTTTAAGTGAAGTTATATATAATGGTAATTCTGCATATATCACAGAAAAAGGTATTAGATATGATAATGATGTAAATATGATACATCCTTATAGTATTGGAACTATTGGGGGGCCAGGTGAATTTATAAGTAAAATAGAAAATCTACAATGTAACACGACGTATTACGTACAGGCATATGTGAGAATAAATAATGGCGTGGATATGATAGTGTCAAATGTTATGGCATTTAAAACTATAAATCAAATAATATCCATACCAAATACATTTACGCCAGATATTATCAATTATAAAAATTTATGGACAATTGATGGATTAATAAACTGTAATGAATACAATAACATGAAAATTTATACAGAAACCGGGGTTAAAATATACGATTCCGATACTTATCAAAATAATAGGTGGAATGGCAAAATTTATAACACGGGTGATATGGTCGTGTCTGGCACATATTACTATGAATTAACGGTTAATGGTACATTATATAAGAAATCGTCGGTTTATGTTAATTATTAAAAATTAAATTATTATGGCATATATTAATACGGGGCAATTAAGGTCATTAATCCTTATAATTACTAAAAAAATAAACGGTAATATTGTAAATGGATACCCAAAAACATACAATGGCCAAAATCCTTTTACGTGGGACGAAAGGGTATATACTTTATTATCTGATAGTGATTTTAGTAAACTAAATAACAATGATTATCTTAGTAGATTAGAAGATTTTAAACGATATGTTGAAAACATTGAAAATGGATTGAATGTTGATGAAGACATTGATCCAAATAAACAATCAAGTAAACCTGGCACAGTTGATGGCACATGCCCAATTGAAACGTATCTATGTACGACATCGTTTTATGTGGCTAGATTAACATCGTCGGCTAATGGATTTATTACTTATAATGGGGTAGAATCTGAAAATCATTTAGTATCGGGTTCTGAGTTCACTAATATTTCAGTTAAAGGAACTTTAACTAACAATTCTAGATTTGTCGGATGGTCACAAGATCCTGGAGGAATTAACATTATATCAACCAATTTATCTATAACAGTACCTTTGGGGTGTGGAACTAAATATTATTTAGTAATAACAAATGATTATATAATTGAAAGAAATTTTTACTATTATCCTATGAATACAGTAATAGAAGAAATATGTGGAAGATGTCTTTCATCGATGAACGTTTTTTTTAACAAACAGGATTTATATAATAATGGGTTAGATGGGACTATATGGTATAAAGATAGAGATCTAACAACATTTGTTGATTCTGGTTACTATAAATTTGAAAACGAAATAGGCACAGTTATTTATGTTCTAAATAATGGACAAGTATTAAATAAGATGTTTAATTGTGAAGATAATAATATTACAACATGCAATAATTAATAATATAAAATCTTTAAATAAACAATTTTTTTAATTATAATTATAATATATGGCCACAATAACATTAAATTTCAATAGTGTTGATTACACATCGAATAAGCCTACCTATGGCTTAAAAGAAAATTACAATTCAAATGCAAAATTTGTTAATAAAACCGAAGTATTACGTTTCGATAATTCAATATATGGCATTGTAAGAATAACGATTAGTTTTACTGGGAATATTGATTACGGTTCAGTGTATTTTTCTAATCCAAATGGAGGAAAAGTGTCGTCATCAACAAATATTGATGGATCATATACAACTACTAGTAGTGTATACGTAAAAGATAACATTTTTTATCAAAATAAAAGTGGAGGAACCACTACTTATTATGTAATAGTTAATTCTGACCCATTAACACAAAGTGATAGCCTTTTTGTATCAATAGCTCTTGGTAAAGACACTTTAGCACCTTCATCATCGAGTGTTACAATTGATTTTGATTGTATTGTACCAATTTATAAATATACCACAAAATTGCATGTATATTCACCTTATGATGCAAGAGATAATGAATTGTCAAAACTTAGTACAATATTATATTCAAGAATATCAATTGATAATTGGAATGTTGGGACTAAAGTATATAATGACGAATTATTTGGATTACCAGCTTTACCCTATTTTTATGGGTATGGACAAAATGTGTATCAAGTCGGTGATGTGATTGATAGATCTTATGGATTTAAAACTGAATATACTATTAAATCAAGATTAATTAATACTATATTTAAAAGTAAGCCTAAAATAACTTCAAAAACTTCAATCAGTTTAACATATGATCCTGTAATTGAAACGTCAGAAGCATGTGTAACCCCTCTTATAAATCGAATTGGAGAAATAACAAAAATTATTCTGTCATCGTCATTGTTACAACCAACCCAATATAGATATTATTTAGGATATAATAACACTATTAAACAAGAATCAAACGATAGCGTATTTACCACATATGATTTTGGAGAAAAAAAACATATACCAATAACTGGGTCAATGCATGCCATAAATAAGGTTATACAATCTATTACAGTATATAGTACATATTGGGATCCTGGCATTTTAAATGCTATTAAGTCAGGATTAGCGTCACTTCCATTATTATTTCCCCTACTTTTCCCTAGTTTTGCAGAAAAAGTGGGTGAAGTGGTGGGTTCTTTCCTTTGGAAATATTTATTGGGTCCTCTTGAAGAAGTTGTAACATCTATATTTGGAGAATTAACATTGCCAGCAATTGCAATACCAGGATGGGTGCCAATTGTCGCGGCAATTTCGGCAATAATCTACATGATTTACCAACTATTTAAAACAAGAACAGAAGTTTTAAAAGAGCCCTGTAGACAATTTTTACATCATTTTACTAATACACCTTATATTGAATTAAACAGCCTTCTATCTAGAGATAAAAATTTAACAATATTCAATAATGGATATTATTGTGATGGCGTTTATTTTTATCAACAAACAGGTTCAGGAATAATATCAAAGGAATTATCATCATGTTATACGAGAACTTCAAACGATCCCGTAATGTATGAAAATGTGTATTCATTGCAAGCAGATAATCCTACCCTAGTAACTGATTTTTTAAAATTAATGGTTTTATCTTACACATCGGGTAATCCTATGCCTAAATGTGGTGGTAATATATATTATAGCACTTATATGTCATATGACGTTACGTCATCAATTTGTTGTGAATTGGAAATTTGTCTTCCATATAAAGTAGAATTTCCATCAGGTATGGAATGGAGCTGTATAAGTGTCGAAGACGCTAATCTTAAATTAAAAGAAAGATTTGATAGTGCGGTTGCATTTATGGAAAATAAAGCTCAATTCAATGATTTATTACCTGAAAATGACTTAGGCGATTTAATTGCTATTTTTACACATGAATTAAAAATAGAAAATAATCCAACTTTAACGGGATTTTATTATGATAAGAGAATAACTGAAACTCCAAATATCGGAACGAAACTTTATTTTGATCCTTGTGGATGTAATAAAGTTTTGGATGGATATTATGCAGTGGCGGGGGAAAAAATAGGTATATCAGATTATTTGGTATTTTATCATACAGTAAACGGTGCCGTTGACAGAATATATTATATGCAAAGTTCTAATAGTACAACTACCACCACATCAGAGCCTATTTTAAAGACATATTTGGATTATTCCAGTAATTGGTTTTTAAATGGAATTAACAGCGCAGTTTTATCAAATTATACATATGGAATTGAAACAAACAGACAGTTTAACCCAAATAGTATGTATAATTATAATTCAAATAATAACAATAATCCATTAATGGTTAAAGGTTTCATTAATAATTTAACAAAACTTGAAGATAATACATGGGCCCCGATAAATGATTTTAAAAAATATATGGGTGCAACTGAATCACAAATTACAGAATCTAATACTGGGTGGTATATACCGTTAATAGATTGGATTGATAAAGACCCGTTTTGTTATTATAAGGCTCAAACAATAACGTTAAATACTGAAGAAGTGTGCGATTATTTAATTAAAGGATCGGCACTTAGAGGATTTAATATTGTAGCGGTAGACTCTAGTTTAATACTTACACCAACAATTAATGAAGTTAATGTAACCGCACATATTTACGCAAATGGAAATGGAATTATTGCATCATATAATTGTACAACGTCGGCATCAAACGCGAAAACCTTTATTCAATTCGATAATCAAATTGGAAAAAATGATGTTATTAATAATATTGTATTAGAGATTCTACAGCCAAATCCTATAAATAAAATTTCTTATAATCCGGGGACATTTACAAGTTGTAATCTATCCGCTAGTGGATTTACATTACCGTCTGTCACTTTAATTTCAGTGTCGAAATTATCATCAACAACAGCAACTGTGAATGGTTATGTAACATCATCTGGGGGTGTGGAAGTTTTCGATAGAGGTTTTGTTTTTGGTACATCAAATAATCCCACTTTAAGTGATTCATTTGTAAGCGCGGATAAAGGTATTGGACAATTCTCAAGTGTAATATTTCCATTAAATGAATTTGTATTATATTATATAAGAGCATATGCAACAAATGTGATGGGTACATCGTATAGTAGTGAATTATCATATATTTACACAACATCTTTACCTACGGTAACACCTACGATCACGCCTACACTAACGCCCACAAATACGGTTACACCAACGATTACACCATCAAATAAGCCACCTATGTATGAATGTGGACCATATGATATTCCGATTAAAGCAAATAAAGAATATATAATACTTCCATCTGAAAATTCAAAGATAACAACGTTAGAATATATGACTTATGGGGGTGATGTTAGATTTTTAATAACCCATCAGAATATTGTGGTTTTTGATGAAATATTAAATAGCAGTCAATATAATACTATACAATTCTGTGATAATTGTTTGGAAGAAGTACACATAATTTTAACACCAATACCATTTGTTGAAAACGCAAGTTACAATATTCAGGTACTATGTTCACCAATTACAGTTTCTCCTTCGCCAACGCCTACAAATACGGTAACACCGACGAAAACGGCAACACCTACAGTGACGCCCACAATAACAAGTTCGCCAATTACAGTTTCTCCTTCGCCAA
>Ga0209098_1002819_pt1 | contig 14991 bp, 11 predicted proteins | sample AD_JPNHW1_MetaG_FD_184429 | JGI IMG/M metagenome (GOLD analysis project Ga0209098, IMG submission 184429) | Active sludge microbial communities of municipal wastewater-treating anaerobic digesters from Japan - AD_JPNHW1_MetaG (SPAdes) (version 2) | ecosystem: Engineered > Bioreactor > Anaerobic... | reverse complement strand
GATTGTTAAGTTTTTTAATCTTTACAATCATGTAAATACAATATCAAAACCCACTCAACTTTCTGATACTCCATATCAAGATTATTTGGATGGTAAATCAATATTTGTTTATCCCGAAGCTCCAGGAATGGGATTTACCACATCATTCTTTATAAATATTAGGTTTTAGTTTTATTAATTGCCGATATTTGTTTGAGTGATTAACTATGTTGGCGCGCGTCTTCAGACGCGTGCCAATGAGAACTAGAGTGCTAAGCCTTTGTTTTGGTAGTAAAGTATGAATGTTCTAGATCATATGTTTTGTGCTTTCCCTACATACTGTGAAAGTTTAACTGAATACACCTAAATTTAGTAAAACGAAATATATATTTGTTGAAGATAAAACGCACGCGTCATGAGACGCGCGCGAACGATGTTATAACTTAAAAGAATAAGTTATGAGAGAAATCAACTATATTGACTCAGATGAGCAAACCTTTTCGATGCTATGCCATCTTAGCGCATTAGCTGGTTATATAATTCCTTTTGGAAACATTCTTGGTCCTTTAATTTTTTGGTTGATGAAAAAAGACCAGTATCCAGAAGTTGATAGACAAGGGAAGGAGGCTCTGAATTTTCAGATATCGCTTACAATCTGGGTAATAGTATCGGCAGTGCTAATTCTTTTACTAATTGGAATTTTTCTTCTTATAGCTTTAGGAATACTTCAATTGGTGATGATTATTATCGCATCTGTAAAGGCCAACAATGGTGAACGGTTTAAGTATCCGTTTACAATAGAGTTTATTAAATAGAATTAGGGTTTTCTTACCTAGCCTATTCTGCATTGTTATTCAAACCCTCTTTTCGAGCCATGCTTTGAGCAATTACACTAGCCGCCATTAGCTGTAGAGCATGGTAAATCATTAATGGGAGTAGGATTATTCCTGCTGCGGCAGCGTTTGGAAAAAGCACCTTTGACATAACTGTGCCATGCACTAACGATTTTTTTGAACCACAGAAAACTGCGGTTATGTTATCCTTCCGGTTAAAGCCCATAAATTTCCCAACAATTGAGATAATTCCATAGACAAAGAAAAATAGAGCAATCATGCATAACCCCAATATTAGAATGTCGCCAGCCCCGTGCTCGCTAAACATGTGCTTTGAGAATGATTCGCAGAATGCAGTGTAGATAATTAACAGTATTGTAATTTGATCAAAGTAGCGAAGTTTCTTTTTGTGTTTGTCGGCAAATGCTCCGAATCGATGGTTTAGCATAATCCCAATGGCTACAGGAACTAGTACCTGAATAATTAATTTGATAATTACATCAGTCAGGTCAAAGCCTTGCGATGTTGTTGTTAAAACAATTCCCATCCATAAAGGGGTGATGAAAACGCCTATCAATGCAGATATGCTTGCATTAAAAATTGCGGCAGGTATGTTGCCACCAGCAATTGAAACCATTACAACCGAAGATGATACGGTAGATGGTAAAGCGGCAACATAAAACGCGCCGAGCCAAAATAATTCATTCCCATTTGATCCAAAGAATCTCTTTAATATCAGGAGAATAACAGGGAATAGCACAAATGTTGACAATTGAACAACAAGGTGCAATCTCCAGTTGCCTAAGCCCTCACGCAGTTTTTGAGGACTCAGCCTCAGCCCATAAAAGAAGAAGATGAGCGAAACCCCAAAGTTTGCAATGCTTTTTAATGAAAAGAGACCTTTTTGAATTCCGGGCTCTGGCCAAAGGGATGCAATAATAATCATTGCAATAATTGCAAGGATGAACCAGTCTAAGCCTGCTTTAAGGGCGAGAGATGAGATTTTTTTTATAAAAACCTTGAACTCGGATGTCTTCATATTAAAAAAAACTCATTAAAGTTAAACAAATATATAGTTTGGTATATTGTTGTTTTAATAAATCAATTTCTTTTTCATTGTTAGTATTTATGGTTGTTTTATTGATTATAATGAGTCCAGTCTACAACTGGACCTTATGGAACGCCAAACTAACTTTTAGAGTATTTTTGAAGAAATTTTAAGCCCATCGATCGGACGGAGTTACTATTTCCTTTGAAAAATAAAGCAATAAGTATCGGGAAATAGTTGTAGAAAAGGATAAATGCATAATATCGCTAGGTAAGAAACCGCATAGCGTATATTGCCAATATTTTTATCCTGCTTAATTCTACTTGCTATTTCAGAGAAATTAATAGTTTTTAGTTTAAACGATTCAACCTTTTTGAAGCCATTAATTGATGCCAATTCTGTAATGTTCTTTTTGTTAAAGTAGTACAAATGAGGGCTATGAAATTCGAACTGCCACATTCTATTCATTACAGATTTAATCCCAAACCTATAGGCAATTCTTGAAAGTGAGAAAATCAACCCACTTTGAATTGGAAGGTTTATAACAAGCAACCCATTTTCATGAAGTTTATCATGACAACTCTTTATAATCCCTGTAATATTTGGTATATGCTCAATTGAATCGTTGAATGCAACAAAATCGTATTTTTTATCAGAGGGAACTGAATCGGGGTAAAAGCCATTGATTACTTTAAGATTTTTACTTCTATAGATTTCGTTGAATATTGTTTCTGGCTCAATCCCTTCGCAAACAATATTATTCTCCTTGCAGATTTCTAAAAACCACCCGTAACCGCAACCAACCTCAAGGCCTTCAGATTTTGGTTGGTGTTTTTTTAGCGATAAACTAATTTTTTCAAAATTCTCCTTTCGAACCTTGTAAAGCGCTTTTGACCTATTCTCTTCATCTAAACTCGAACTGAAACTATCATTAAGCGTTGCATCGGGAGCATACAAAAGCCCACAATTTTTACACCGATAAATATTATGCGTAAGTCTGTATGCTATTGTTTTTGATGGAGTACTGCAAGCAGGACAATTGCTCATACCTAGATGTTTTGTAAAGGTGTTGTGGGTATATTTTGGACATCAAAATTTAGCGCCCCAAGCAAGGATTGAAATCCCAGTATTACTAGTAGTGCAGGTATCATAACCGTTCCCGTTGGGCTTGCTATCATTGTCTCATAGCTTATAATCCAATGGTAAATTCCATATGCAAGTCCGATTACCAAAAGAATTGTTCCCGTAAAAAGTTGTATTGATCCAGCATTAAAGTCGCGCAGGATATAATTGTAGAAAAGTCTTTTGAAAAAACGATTTAGATATTTGAATGGGAATGAAAAAAGCACCCTTCCGATTTTTAGATTCGATTTAGTTTCGCCATAAATTGGAGGCATTGGAATATCCTTAACAACTGCCCGAATTGTTGATAACCGGAATAGCATATCCGATTCAAAAAAGAAACGGTTGCTAACCTTTTTTAGCGGGATTAGCTCTAATGCTTTTGCATGTACTGCTGTAAAACCGTTTGTTGGGTCAACTATATTCCAGTAGCCATTAACTGTTTTATTTACCAGAGAAAGAATGCTATTGCCAATTAATCTCAGCTTAGGCATAACTAAGAGTTTTTCTAAATCGAAAAACCTATTCCCTTTGGTGTAATCAGCTTCTTTGTTGAGGATAGGAGCAATGAGTTTTCCAATTTGAGATGGGTCCATTTGACCATCACCATCAAGCTTAACGATAATAGTTGCCCCATCTTTTAATGCTTGCTGGTACCCAGCAATTACGGCTCCGCCAACCCCTTTGTTTTTTTCATTATAAAGGACAACAATCCGAGGATCGGTGCAATTTTCTAGAACAAACTTGCCCGAGTTCTCGGGACAACAGTCATCCACAACATAAATTTTTCCTACTTCACTACCAATTCTTGATATTACATCCAAAATATGTTTTTTTACCTTGTAGCATGGAATTACAACTGCAACCATAATTGTGAAGTGTTATTTTTGATTATCAATATAGGCTTCTATCCCCAATCGAGCTTTTTCATAGTCAGGGGTTTTTAGCTTTGATTCGAATGTTGGGCTAGGTCTTACGCTAAAGTATGAATCCCAAAATGCCTCTTCGGTCATAGAGTCCCAGTGGATTGAGTGATGTCGGTATTTATTAGTATGGTGAACGCTTGCAGCAACGAGAACAATCGAAACGCAAATGCTCAAGTAAAGCCATGCTTTTTTCCAATTTAAAGCGTATGCGAAAAACGCCCCAAGGGGTAAGGCCATTAAACCATAAATGTCTATCATTGCACGCATTCCAAAAGCTCCGCCGTACCACCAGCACCACCACGAAAATATTACATAAATAAATACTAAGAAAGTTAGAATAACAGGAAGCGCCATCTCCTTATTTCTTTTAAACAAAACTAAAAGTCCAAACATCGAAAAAATCATTGCGGGAGAATAAATCAACCATCCGTGTCTATAGCCAATTAATCCTTTTAGAATCATTGGGTGATTGAAAAAGAACCTATTGTTGTCGCCATAAGAATAGTAAAAGAACGATCCTGTTAACGATTTCCAGTATATTAATTGTGGAAGCCATACTAGTAATACCAAGCAAGCAATGAGTAAATGTATTCTGTAGTTTTTAAGGAAAAAGTATAAACGCTTTGTGAAATCCGAAAAACTCTTAATATCCCAAAATACAAAGAATAAGCAAACTACAATATTTGTAGGTCTTATTAACGATATCAAACCTAAGAGCAATCCAATAAATACGGCGTATCTAACCTTTGATGTTTCGTACCATTTAATGGTGTACCATAGAAACATTGTTATCAAAGCAAAGTTGTATGGATGTGCCATTGCCGATGAGTACGTTACATAGAAGAAAAGATTTGTTCCTATTACTATGATAATAACCACCCATGCTGAGATATAAGCGTTGAAAAACTTCAGCAGCAGCTTCGATAAAAAGAATAATCCCAATGCGAGGTAAAAAACCGAGCTTAGAATTAATGCAAGCCTATATGGCTCGGTGTAGCCAGTTGTCTCGTAGTTGAAAATATGGGCATAAGCATGTGCAATAAAGAAGAAAGGTGAGTATAAAATTGACATGCCCATTGAGGTCATTATTATATTTGCTCCGTTGGGAGCTTTGCTCGACCAAATTGTGAATTTGTGTGGACCCGTATAATCTTCAGTGAATTTAAGTGTTATATCATGGTAGATAAATGTAGCAGGTAAATAACCATAGTACGAAATTACATCCCAGTTAATAACGCCATCTTCTCTTTCCCACATCTTCACGTTTTTAACACAGTTGAGTATGAAGATGACAATGATTAGTGAAACAATGTATGGAAGTTTGCTTTTTATGATGTTCAAAATCGACATATTTATTGAACGCTTTATATTATATGCTTTGAGCGAAAGTACAAATAATAATTTATACGGTTGTAATAAAAAAGCGCTCCTGTACTAGGAGCGCTTCTATTTGTATTAAAGAATACTATTTTGTTGTTGCAACAACGCTAAACACAGGTGGGTTAGCAATTGTCTTTTTTACTTTGCATAGTTCAGCAACGTTAATAACCGCATCTTTATATTTTTCCGGGAAATCGGGAGGTAGCTGAATGTCAATTTTGATATTGGTTGGTAATCCAGTCGTTCTATCGAAATCGGCTGTTTGTACAATTTTAATACCATCTGATGAAACGCCACGTTGATCACAGAATGATTTTACGTAGATTCCAGCACAAGTGCCAATTGAAGCCAAAAATAGCTCGAAAGGAGAGGGGGCCGAGTTTGTTCCTCCGCCGTTAATAGGTTGATCGGTTTTAATCTGGTGACCATTTAGGTGAGCGGTTATCACCTTGCCGCCATCAAAAGTAACTTCCATGTTTTTGTTTTTTTGTTTTGTGTCATCCTAGCGTTAGCGAAGGAGCTCATGCTTGATCTTTGGAAAGAAAGAGATGCTTCTCCGTAACTGACTTATCAGCATGACATAAATTTATTAATTAGATTATTTTTAATGTGATTTTGGGTTATATGCTTGCTGTGAGAAGAAAGATGGGATATTCAAATGGTTCCCCATTTGGAATCTCTCGCTTTACAGAGTAGCATTGAGTATGCGATATATTTTTGAAACCGTTCTGTTTTAGGATTAAAGAGAGTTCATCAATATCAAATCCTTTGTGCCCCGTGAAGCCCTCACCATGAAATGACCCATCCTCTTTGTAAAGGTCGGCAATGGCCAAATAGCCATTTTGATTTAGGTGTTTAGCGAATTGCTTAATGATACCGTTTACGTCGGCGATATGGTGGAGCACCATTTGAGTGAATATCAGATCAAATTTTGATTGACCTAAATTGTTATGCTCAAGGTCGAAGTTTAGCGTTTTGAGGTTAGCCGTATTTGTATTAGCAATTTTACCATCAATAATCTTTAGCATTTCGATTGAGTTGTCTATCAAGGTAATCTGCTTAAGGTGATCTTTAAGCATAAAGCTTAAGATGCCAGTACCTGGGCCAAACTCTAAGGCATTCATATTTTTATTTAGGGGTAAAACCCTAAGCATTTCCTTGGCAATTGCTGCTGATCTATCCCAATGCATTTGGTTGTTATCCCAACCTGCTGCCTTAATATCGAATTCGTTCATCGTGCAAATTTAATGAACGTTTAACAAGTGCAATTACAAAAGGTTTAAGAATGTAGTGTGATAAATATCACAAAGCGCTTGTTTTATACTAAGCGTGTTTTATTACTATGCACGCACAAGAATACGCGCGCTAATAAAGGGCTTTGATTTACGCAAGTATATTGGCTTGCTCTGACGAAATGTGTTCAAATAGGAATGATCCTCTGTATTCTTCTGCCTGTTCGTGAAGAACTTCTATTTCGCTCATTATTGAATCAGCAACATACTGCTTTTGGGCTTCTTTGCTTTCAGCATCGTTTGAGTCGTTACCTTGCGATTCGAGAATCTTTTTTAAGTACTCTTTTGAGTCGTGTACCTCGCCAAAGTTAAATACAACAATATCATCGCAAATGGTTTCTTTCGTCATGTCTTCGTGCTCCTCGGGGGGCATATTGTTTCCGTTTGCCGATACACAGCAGAAGTAGTCGAATGAGTTGAGATAGCTGTGAATTGCTGGTATTCCCTTTTTAGTTTCTGGTGCCCAAGGGCGGTAACGTGTTCCGGTAGCATATAAAAAGATGATGTAACCTTTGTTTCTTAACTCGCCAATCTTTCTTGTTGATTTAATGTTGATTCGGTTGGCTAGTTCAACCTCATCCCTCATCTCCTCGTCATTCTTAATTTCGTTTAGCGAGCGGATTGCATAAACGACAACTCTTGTAAACATTTCGGTGAAAAGCTTCACCATTGGAAGTGAGTTGAGCTTGGTGCCAGCAATGAACACGAAGCGTTCAAAAATATCTTTTAGTGAATCATCCTCGTGATCGTAAAAACGGGTAAAAAGGCTTGGAACATCAAGGTTTGAGACATGTTCGGAAAGAACAAGGCAAGATTTGCCCTCTTCTGCAAGCTTGCTAAGTTCAATGATATTTTCTACACCAAAAATTTTACTCCCTGGTAAATGGCACTTCTTCATTATATCAAACAGAAGATCTCTGTTCTCAGTATGAGCTTCTTGGTAAACATTGTCGGGAGTAATCTCGGTATCCTCATTCATCCTTGAACGGCTAATCATTTTCCGATAGTACTCAAAAAACTCATCTGTTCTAACATTTCTCTGCCCTTGATCCATCATTCTGCTCTTTATTAAACTTAAATGATATTAGTAAAAATCTTCTTGTTGAAGCTATAATTGCTATTTCTACTCAATTTCACTTGTTAAATAAAAACTTCAAAGATAGAATAAAAACAATTGAGATGTTATCTGAGCGTTGTGATTGAATCGCGTTAAAAAATGTTAGAGTATTGTAAATCTGAAATATAGATATCTTTTTTAGAATAAATTTTAAAGAAATTATTGATAGCGATTTTAGAGTGATATTCTTTATGGCACGTGTTTAGAGGCACGCGATAACGGAGTTTTAGTGTAATACATCTTTTACTCATTGGGATGAAGCCCTCTTTCTTCATCATATCCTCTGCCTTAAAAGTCGGAGTTAGTGATAGACATTTATCGATATTAGTAAACTTGAACTTTCGTAACTGCTCTACAATTTAATAACTCCGTTCTTTAGAGCGGAGAAATAGCCAAATCATAAAATGGACTTTAGCCCAAGAATTGCAAATGTTACATCTGCAGGAGTCTCAAGACTCGTACTAAAATAGCAGGTTACTCGTAGTATTCAAACGCATCTATGATGTCGAGATAAACGCCATCAAACCCTGCATTGAGAATCTTTTTTAAGTATGAACTATCGTTTCCATAAATAATATCTTGCCAAGCGGTTTCCCAGTATCTTACTTTGTAGTTTCCCGGCCAATCGGGGTTTACTCCATCCATCCACGATGGTTTACTGCTATTCCAGCTTGTTTGCCAGTAGTAGCGGTAGTTCTCGGCTTCGCCGATTGACATATAGGAGATAACCAATCGTTTTCCACCATTAGCTTTGTTTTTTAGCTGAGTAATCTCAGAGGGAGTAAACGAGGTGCCATCGTTGAAGAACAGATCCATAATCAGCAAGTCATAATTTGTAGCATTAACTGCACTTATAAAATCGGCTCTGGTTGCATAGTTTTCGGGGTTAATCATGTAAAGAAAATTCTTTGCATCACTAAGCGAAGTAATAACTGAACTATTAACAGCGTAAATTGTACTAGGATAGGTGGGTATGTTGTTTAATTCCCGGTGATCTGCTGCAAATGAGATATACCCAACATTATGGTTTTGCGTGTAGGAATCATCCATTTTGGAGCGGGTAGAGCAGTAATCGGTTACAAGAATTGTATTGCCGGCATTCTTTGAAATGTTGAGGAAAGTCTTTAGGTATGTATTTGTTGATGATGGAGTAGCCTGATCATCATTATTGTATCCGTAGAATAAATCTTCCTGTCCGTTGCCATCAATGGCATCTAAATATGCTGTGTTTGGTGAACCCGATTCTGTTCCGTTGTCGGTAACCAGTTCGATTCCATTTTGGGGAATGATAATAAAACTCGAATTAATGCCCTTGGCATAACCGCTAATCCCTATTACAAAATTGCGCATCTCCTGTTTGAAGTTGATGTTGTCGGGGATATCGTTTCCTCCATCATCTTTATGACACGATACTAAAACGGCTATGATGGCAATAACGGATAGTGATTTTTTTATCGACATTTATTCCTTTTTTGTAAAGATAATGCAATAAGCAACGGATTCAACACCAAATATCTTGTCATTTTGAGCATTGTTCCAGAATGTTTTTATTTGAGGGATTAAATGGATTCCTGCCTGCGCAGGAATGTAAAGTAATGAATGTCATTCCGGGCGAAGACCCGGAATCCATTCATTAGAATTTCTAGAATTGAATATATTCCTGACACTGTTGGAATTAAATATAATTACAAACTTAAAACCTTTAACTTACTTGTAACCTTTATTGTGCCATCAGGCCAAGGATTTGGTGCTTGAGGTCTTTCTGTAGGTTTTTCCTTTAGTTCAAATGATACTGAGGTCGATTCCTCCTTGCTAAACCCAAACGACCAGAGTTCAACAGAGCCTTTTAGTTTCTCTGTAGTTTCTGGTATCGTTACCAGTATCGAGTTTTTACCGGCTTTTACAGGTATTAGCTTCCACATCCATGATCCCTTCTGTTTCTGGGTCTCAACAGTTACAGCTTTCCCATCTATTGTGATATCCATTTTGGGGAAATCGGAGGTTGAGCCTTCGGCCATTCTGAAAAGCAATCCAAGATTTGGGGTTTCAATATCCGATGGTACATCAACATCTATTTTTATTGTTGATGTTTTTTTCAGCTGTTCCTTAACTGCACTTACAACATTGATTGCTTGTGATTTTATGATTTTAATTGTTGAAACATCTATTAATTTGCTATCATGTGTGATAACCTCGGGGTTTAGAATTCGAACTTTTCCTATCGAGCCAAGAATATTCACTGTTTCGTTATTCGCGTTAAATGTTTTATCTCCTAAAATTGCTCCAGCAATCAGCAAATCGTTTGCTTCTGAAAGAGGGTAAATCTCATAGATTGCCGTTTCGAAACCATCGAGTTTGATCGGAATCTTTGCTCCGGCAGAGTACAAATCGGGAAAGATGTAATGGTAAGGGTAAACCTGCTCAATTACGAGCGATGCCGCATCAACGTCCATGCCGTATTCTGGAAGCAATTCGAGCATCGTGCTAGCTATTTCAACCCCGGGGTTGCGCATTGCAAAAACACCTTTATTCCCTTTTAGGTGAGCATAGCCGTATGGTTCGCCCATAGTTGGATTTCCTCCAATCATCTCGGTTGTTGCAAGTATTGGAAAACGATCTCGCCCCCATTTTAGGGCCGAAGCAATTGCCTTCCATTCGCTATCCTTTAAAATATCGGGTGAGATATATAGTTCATACATCGAGATTCCTCGGGCAACATAGAGCATTGCATCGTCGGTTAGCTTATCGAGAGGTTCGTTATCCTCGCCAACATGATCGAGTTTCCCTTTGATAATGCCATGAGTCATTAGGTTTGAAACGGGGAACCAGAGGTCTTTTACCTTTAGATCATCATACAAAACGAAGTCGCGGTAGGTAATTGCGTTATCACGACTAGATAGAGAAGGTACATTTGCAAAAGCATAGTCGGCGCCATCCATCCAAATCTGGTTTGCATATCGCAACCAGTAAGGGCTAAGCCACGAACCAGTTGTAATATTTAGGAATACGTCGGGTTTGGCCTCACGAACTGCATCGCAAATACCACCAAATCTATCCAGAATTGATGGAACGGAGTAGAATCCAGTTTTGTGAGCATGGTCTGGAGCGTTACAACTGAAAATCATTCCATCCCACTTAAAGTAATTTACACCTTGTTTAACAACCATGTCAACCGCGCGTTTTTTGAAAAGCTCGCTGTATTTATCTCCTCCAATGCAAAGGTATGCTCCACAATATTCGTACTCCTTGCCAAGTCCTTCGTAACCATGTTGCATCATCCAATTGATACGTTGCATACGGAATGAGTATCCACCAATTGGCCCAAACCAAGCACCAAGTGCTGTGCCGTTTGCGGCAAGTTTTTCAGCCAATGGTTTTAGCCCATTAGGGAATTGCTTGTCGCGAAGAACCCAATCGCTTTTATATACATCCCAACCGTCATCGAGCACAAATGCATCTACTTTAATACCATTCTTTACGGTCATATTCTCATGAACCTTTCCAATAAGCCTGCTGACGTTTTCCTCGTTCATCCAATGTTGCTCAGGTACTTTGGGGTATTCAACTGAACGTAAGTCGTACCAGCTGTTGTAAAGCGTATAAGGTTTTGCGGGCGCAACACGTATATCTGATACATAATCCCAGTACCATTTTTTGATATAGGTGTCTGATGCTAAAGCCATAACAAATCCATCGGAAGTAATGCCGATAGAATCGACATTATCACCATAGGTTCTTGAGCAATCAAGCATCAAACCATGATTGGTTTTTGAAATTTTATTTTCAGCAGATGGGTACTCCATTGCAAAAAAAGCGGAGCTATTTTTCCCTTTGATTACACAAGGTTGGCCGTATCCGCCATCCTTTAGCACCGTGGCGGTAATGTCTTTGGATTCGGATTCGTTACCAATTGACTCGTATTCGCTTCCTCCTTCAACCCTAATTGCTACCTCTTGTTTTCCTTGCATATTTTCGGCTAAAGATACCTTACCGTAAGCAGTACGAATTGCGTGAAGAAAATGTGAACCGAATATTGGATCGTATACTGTTATGGCCTTTCGAACATAAAATTTATCATTATCAAGGGTGTAAACTATTTTTGCAGAAATAGTTGTGCTCTTTGATTTAAGGCTAATTACGATTCTGGAACCATTTTCAAACTTCTCAGCCTTTGAGTCTTTTACTTCAAAATCCTTCTGAGTTAGGAGTAATCGGTTTTGTGAGTTGTTTTGCATTCTAGGAGCAATCCAACCAGTATAGATTAGGTCAATAGCAAAGCCTGCATCGGTAATCAACTTGTCGGGCATTGTTCCAAAACGGTTTGGGCTATTCCATTTTAGTGTATCAGCAAGTAGGCTTGTTGATTTTACTGTTACCGAAAGAGTGACCTTTCTATTCGATATGCTTATATAACCCTGTGCTAAGCAGGGTAAGTTCCATAGTATGACTATGATTATAGGAAAAAATATTTTTCTCATTTTATGGATGTTTGGATTATCGGATGCAATTTAGGCTTTTAGTGTGTATGTTTGAAATGATTTAAATCAGAGTGTAGATTGAATTTGGTTTATTGATTCTGATGTTACAATTGTTTTCGTTTCATTTTTTTTTCCTATTATTACTTAAAATTCTATTATTAACTTAAAAAATATAATTATGAAGAAGATTTCTGTTATCATCCTTTTGGTTTTTGCATTAATTTCATTGCAAACAAAGGCTCAATTTGGTGGAAGTAAGGTAATTCTAAAATCAGGAAGTTTAAAAAGCATAGTGGCTGAAAAGACTTTAAATGTAAAATACGATTACTCAAACATTAAAGTTGGAGCGTTTAACTCTGAGAGTGAATATGTTAATAAAAAGGTTGAAGAATATAATAAGAAAAAAGCGGGTGACGGTGAAAGATGGAAAAAGGGATGGGAAGGTTCAAGAACAGATAGATATCAACCTAAGTTTGAAGAGTTAATAAATAAAAACCTTTCAAAACTCGGAATTAAAGTTAGCGAGAATGCAAATGATGCAAAGTATACTTTGATTGTAAAAACCACTTTTATTGAGCCTGGTTTTAATGTTGGAGTTGCAAAAAAACCTGCTTTCTGTAATTATGAGTTCGTAATTGTTGAAACTGCAAACGAAAGCACCGTTGTTGCTGAACTTTATTTGAATAACGTAATTGGTTCTCAAGCTATGGGATTTGATTTTGACAATGGCTCTAGAATAGCTGAATCGTACGCAAAAGCAGGTAAAATGCTTGGAGCATTTATGGTAAAAAATAAAGATAAATAGTTGATTGATATACAAATAAAAAAGGAACATTTTCATGTTCCTTTTTTATTTTGATCGTATTTATTTTATTATGAGTATTTTAATGAATTAGCTCGGTTGCTTGCTCATATTTTCTAACTCCTTTCGGAGTGACTTAAGAATTGGTTTAATCTGTGTATTAAGTTCATCGGCTAAATCCTTTGCTTCACGAATACTTTCCTTAATATCCTCAAGTTTTTCGATTTTTAAAAGTAGTCCAGCAATGTTGTATATTTTAAATTGTCTGAATGCTGGTTTCATTTTATGGGCAATTGCAGAAGCCGATTTTATATCTTTTGATTTGATGTGATTATTCAGTTCAATAATATTCCGATCAGTATTATCTAAAAATGTTGAAAGGATTAATCTTGCTGATGCCAAATCCCCACCGGAAAATCGATATATGTCTGAAAGATCGTATTCTTCATTCTTGCTTTCATTGATATATTTCTCCTGCGTTTCTGGCTTTACGATTTGAATAAAAGGCTCAATGGCTTTAATTAGTTCGGCTTCGGTGAACGGCTTTATCAAATAGTTCGAGAACCCCTTTTCCGTAAAATGATTGGGATTGTTTATCATACTATTCGCCGTTACGGCAATAACTGGTACTGTATAACCTTTCTTCTTTACGAGAGCTAAAACATCATAACCGCTTAAATCAGGCATGTGAATATCGGTTAGAATGATCTGATACTCCTTCTTTGCGATCAAATCATTAATTTCAGTTGGATTACCGGTACTATCTGATGTGATGCCAATATTTTTGAATAGTTCTTCTGAAATAAGTCGATTCACTTCATCGTCGTCGATTATTAATGCTCGAACTCCAGTAGGAACAGATAGTTGAGTGATAGTCTCAGTTTTACTTTCGGCTTGCTGCCCGCTTAACCTATAAGGTATTGTAACTGAAATGGAAGTGCCAACACCCACTTCGCTTTCAATACCAACTTCACCACCCTGAAGTTCGGTAAGCTTTTTGACAATGGTTAGTCCAAGGCCACTTCCTCCGTACCTACGGGTTGTGCTTGGATCGGCTTGAGTAAATTCATCAAAAATTAGTGATTGCTGCTCTTTGGGTATTCCAATACCTGTATCTGTTACCTTTATTTGAACTCGAACAAAGTTCCCGTTTATTTCGAAATAAGATATGTTGACAGCAATAGAACCCTTTTCGGTAAACTTAATGGCATTGCTCAGTAAGTTAAGGATTATCTGCTTTAGCCTAAATGGATCACCCCAAATGGTTTTGTTTAATGGATTTTCGTCTATAAACTCAAGGGATATGCTTTTTTCGGTTGCTTTATCACGCAGTGAGCTAATTGATTCCTGAATAACCTCATGGAGGTTAAATGGTAAGTTTTCAATTTTTATTTGGCCGGCATCAATTTTTGAAAAATCAAGTATATCATTAATAACACTAAGAAGATGCTCTGATGATGAGGAGAGAAGTTTTATATAATCCTCTTGACGAGGATTTAGCTCTGTTTTTTTGATTTGCCGGGTTAAACCAATAATTGAACTAAGAGGTGTTCTTATTTCATGGCTCATATTAGCCAAGAATTGCTCCTTAACTTTGAGTAGTTTCTCAGCGTACTTCTTTGCTTCGTATAGTTCATTACGGTAGTAAGTTCCCTTTGTGATATCTCTAAAAATAATTGCTAAAAATAGCAGCAGCATTACTAGCGCTGCACCCCCAAGTGCTAAAACAATAATGGTTGATTTGTTAACTACTTCCTCAGCATTGTTAGTTCGTTTATACGATTGTGAGATTTCTTCCCTTTCTAGCATTGAAATGATGACTCTTATCTGGTCCATCAATTCTTTATCGCTTTTAAGAAGCTCAAGTTCCTTTAAGCTAGCTCGTTCCCGAACAGCATCCTGTTCGCTTCGAATCTGCTTTAAGATGTCAACAACGCTTCCAACTAATGTGTCAGGCATGTAACCCGAACGAACAAGCGTGTCGATATGCGTTTCGACATGAACTTTTGTTACG
>Ga0209098_1002812_pt1 | contig 15023 bp, 10 predicted proteins | sample AD_JPNHW1_MetaG_FD_184429 | JGI IMG/M metagenome (GOLD analysis project Ga0209098, IMG submission 184429) | Active sludge microbial communities of municipal wastewater-treating anaerobic digesters from Japan - AD_JPNHW1_MetaG (SPAdes) (version 2) | ecosystem: Engineered > Bioreactor > Anaerobic... | reverse complement strand
GATTATGTTTGGAATTGTGATCTTAAATGCTAACATTTTTGGTGCAGAAGGTCTGGGAACAATTGGATTGATGGTCTTAAACATCACTATACTTCAATTGGTGACCAGTTTCATTGGGGGAACAACTCTGGTCTATCTGATCCCAAGAAGAGATCTTAAAAAGTTGTTGGTATTCTCATTAATATGGGCTGTTCTAGGAAATATCGGAGGTTTGCTGGTTTTGAAATCTTTGGCTTTAGTTCCTAAGAATTATATTATACTCCTGTTGGTTATCTCGATCGTTTTTTCGTTCAATTCAATCAATATGACCCTTTTACAAGCTTTTGAAAAGATCAAGAAGTTTAACTTTTTTCAGATTCTTCAAGCGGTTTTGTTGATTGTTTCGATTGCTTCTTTTCTTCTTGTTGAAAAGACTCAAAAACAAAAATGGGGGGTTGATTTATATTTTTATTCCTTCTTGATCTCCTATTTGGGAACGTTCCTATTTTCCACTTTTGCAGTCATTAAATCTATTAGAAATCAAAAGGTTAATCCGGATATAGTTAAAATTTCTAAATCCTGGTTTGCTCAGTTAAAAGAATTGCTTTCACTCGGTTTTTGGGTACAGATTGCGAATCTGGCACAACTTTTAAATTATCGGTTGAGTTACTATTTTATAGAATATTTTGTAGGAAGAAAACCTTTGGGAATCTTTGATTTAGGGACAAAATTATCGGAAGCGATCTGGATTTTTCCAAAGAGTCTTTGTTTGGTCCAGTATGCCAGATTATCCAATAATGATGATGCAGATTATGCTAGAAAAATAACAGTTATCTTCTCCAAAATTGCCAGTTTGTTTACTTTGCTGGTACTGGTCGTTTTACTGCTAATTCCGGGTTCCTTTTTCACCTTCATTTTTGGTGCTGAATTTATTGATGTGAAGGCGATTATATATGCTTTAGCTCCGGGGATTTTCTTTTTATCTTGTCTGACCATTTTATCGCACCATTTTGCAGCGAAAGGGGAGTACTGGAAAAATTCGTTGTCCTCCTTTATTGGGTTGGTATTCACCGCCGTAGGAGGCTATATTTTTATTCCGATGGCTGCGAAATCGGGCTACGTAAATGCCATTTTTATCGCAGGTATCGTGACAAGCGTTTCCTATATGATGAGTTTAATAGTTACAATCCTATTTTTTCATAGAGAATCTAAACTTAAATTACACGATTTACTCATTTCTGATGAAGAGTTTTTGGTTCTCAAAACGGAAATTCAAAAATTACTCAAAAGAAAAACTCCAAACCTATAACCATGTATATTTTACACATTCCCTCCTGGTTCCCTGATGAATCTAAGCCTTTTACAGGTAATTTCATTGAAAAACATATTGAAGCGATCTCCCTTTGCATACCTTCAGTTACTTTAAGAGTTGAAAAAACAGTTGAACCTCATAAACCGATGGAGGATCGATTGCTTTCCCCCAATAACAGATTAATCACCTATTATGTTCATCAAAAAGATGGTTTTCTGCACAGATTCAGAGCCAAAATCATGACTCAGTTTATGTATCAAAAAGGATCCGTTTATATTGAGAAAAACTACGGAATTCCTGCATTAATCCACTTGCACGTGGCGCTTCCAATGGGAAATTTTGCTCTAATGTTGAAGAAAAGGTGGAATGTTCCCCTTATGCTTTCAGAACACTGGAGTGTATACCATCCCGAAAATTATCAATTGATTTCAAAAAGAACTAAAAGGAATCTTCATCGGGTCATTTCGAAATGTGATGGTTTGACTACAGTCTCTAATCATTTGATGAATGCTGTCAAGAATTTATATCCGCTAAAACAGGGTTTTGTGATCTCAAATGTTTGCAATACAGACCTTTTCGTTCCTGATCAAACGAGCCAAACCAAAAAGCAGATCATTCATATTTCAACCTTGGATCACAATGCCAAGAATTTTATTGGAATACTTAACGTAATCAAGGAGATTAAGGCATTGAGAGATGATTTTGTGTTGAATGTGATTAGTGAGTTTGAGAAACCTGAAATAGTGCAGTTTGTCAAGGAGAATCAGCTGGAAGATTGTGTTCATTTCCTAGGGAGGATGCCCGAACAAGAGGTTGCTGATACGCTAAGTAAAAACGATTTTCTGATTTTATTTTCCAATTACGAGAATCAACCCTGTGTAATTCTCGAGGCATTCTCATGTGGTCTTCCTGTGATAGCCACTTCTGTAGGCGGAATCCCTGAAATCGTAAATGATGAGCGAGGCGTTTTAATACCCAGGAAGGATGAGAAAGCATTAAAGGATGCGATTTTGAAGATGCTCGATAATCATACCCATTACAACAAAACCGACATTCGCGATTACGCCGTTCACAATTTCTCTCCCGACCAGATCGGCAATGCGTTCCATCACATCTATAAGATGTTGTTAGCACACTAGGGCGTTCCGGCTCGCAAGCTCGCCGTCGCTCTCCGGCCTGTACTCCTCGTTTCGCTGCAAGGGTCTGAACGGCCGGGCAGGAGCTCCTCCGTCGCTCTGCCCGATCCGTCATCCCCTAGGCAGCTCAACTTGCGGGGTACCTGGCCTTCGAGCTAACGCGGCAAAAAACTTCGTTTTTTGTAGTGAAGAGTGAATAGTGAAGAGTGAAAAGTGAAGAGTGAAAAGTGAAAAGTGAAGAGTGAATAGTATTGCTAATTGGTTAGTATTTAGCGAATTGAAAGTCTGTAGTCTGTGGTCCGAAGTCTGTAGTCCGCAGTCTTTTTTAGCCCCGCAGGGGCAAAACTCTTAGATAACCGTATGCAAGCTTGCGCAGCTTACGGCCAAAAGTGATCATCAAAACCATTAAACCCCACAGGGGTGAAACAATTCGATATAAATTGGACTGCAGTCGGCGGACGGCAGTCTGCAGACGAGCTCAGTTGGAAGGGGAGCAGGGGTTTTTCATTTTTCTACAAATATAACGCTCCTCCGGAGCGAATTTCATCGAACGTTTAACGTCGCACGTCGCACTTCGAACGTCGAACGTTTAACGTCGAACTTTTAACATCGAACGTTTAACGTCGCACGTCTAACATTTTTTTTATTTGCTTGTTTGTAAAATTTATTTTATCTTTGCCTTTCAATTCATTAGAATGAACTACAAGAGAATCCATAGACATTATGCCTACACCCTACAAGGTTGGTTAAAAGATATTAATGGTTATCGTGTTGATGTTAATTCTACTGGTGTATATGATATTGGAGAGGACGGTAGTAGTACAAACTATGTAAATAAACGTTTTGGTAGGGATTTGTTTAGTTCAATGATACAGTTTTATCAAACTGATTATAGCCCAATTATAGATATTGGTTCTTCAAGTTATCAATATGATGCTCTTGGAAATTTAATAAGAGATAACAATGAAAATATTAATGTAACTTGGAATGTGATCGGTAAAGTAAAAAGTGTTCAAACTCCAAACAATATGTTGAACTTTGCTTACAACCCCTTTGGACAACGACAAATCAAAAGAACAACTTCTGACTCTTCTTATTATGTACTTGATGCAACTGGTAATGTTATGAGCATTTATGTTAAGGACTACCCTAAAATAATTGCTAAAGAAAGACCAATTTACGGAAGTTCTCGCTTGGGAATCATGAACAAGGAAGTAGAGTTTAACTTAACCGGAAATTTCTTAAGTAAATCCAATAGTACTATTGGTATTAAAGAATATGAATTATGTGATCATCTCAGCAATGTAAGTGTTGTTGTTTTGGATCGAAAAGATTGTTTTAATTCTGTTTTCAAACCAATTGTAAAAACTTACACCGATTATTACCCATTTGGGTATCCGATTAGTTCAAGAACAGATAATGTCGATTATAGGTATGGGTTTAATGGTCAGGAAGGGGACAATGAAATATATGGAGATAAATTAGATTATGCATTCACATACCGAATGTATGACTCTCGAATTGGAAGGTTTTGGAGCGTGGATCCATTAATTGATAAATTTAGTTTTGTTTCACCTTATACTTATGCATTTAATAATCCAATATTTAATAATGAATTTGAAGGATTAGAAGGTGTTACTTATACTCATAAATTATATTTTAAAACTGCTGGAATTACGATTTTTAAAAAAAATATAGATGCTGGATTTTCACCTTTAGGAGCTGCTTTTGCAATTGGGCAAAGCGCTTATGAAGCTAATTATGGTATTGAAAATCAATTAAAAAAATGTATTAGAAAAAATAATTATTGGGGAATGAAAGCTAACGGAAAAACTATAGAATATTCATCTTTAAATGATGGATATAACAAATGGACTGAGATGATGAAAGATAGATTTTCAGAAGCTTATCAATTGCTCCAAGGTGACTTTACATATTCACAATTACAAAAAGCAATTAATGAAGGAACCTATAAATATGATCCAGGTAATAAAGACTACGTTAAAAACCTTTTAAATAATTCAATAAATATATTAAAAAGAATGATTACTGTAGTGGATGAAGAAATCAAAGATTTAGAGATGTCTTTGTATGTAAATGAAAATAAATTACTTAAGGAAAATAATTTTATTAAAAAAAATGAGATAATAAATGGTATTAACTCTATTAAATCGAAAATAACTGAATATAACAATTTAAAAATCAAAATAAATGAATCCATTGAAGCAGCAAAAGAGGCTAAATCTGAAAATAATTAAATTTTTTTTGTTTTTAATATTATTTTCAATTTTTTATTCAAATTTATTGGCACAATCAAAAGTTTTTGATTTTAATGAAAATCTTCAAATTAAGTTTATTAAAGATTGTGATTCATTAATTATAATAACAAAATATAATAATAACTATAAAAAATATAAATATTTAAACTTAAGCATAGATACTTCTTTATATGATAAGAAGAACTTTATCATTAAAAAAAATAACAATTATTATGTTCAAGATTTTATTTCTATTGGTGACTCAATTTTTTATATAAGCATTTTTGATTGGAATAGTTTTTTGTATTGTTTTGGTTTTAAAATTGAAAAAAACGAATTAATTCCATTAGTTATAAATAATAAAAAAATAAATGAAATATTTGTTACGAGGTATCCATATATTTTCTTAAATTATGATTGTGGAATATTGCTAAATATTAGAAGAGAAGTGCAAGAATACAATTTTGGTAATAAAAGTCAATATTTCTTTAATGTTGATCTTTATAATATAAATGATCTAGAAGAACATATTACTTTTGTTTACATCCAAGATTTATTTCAAAATGAGATAAATGATATATATCCCCCTAATAAGAAGTCATATATAGTTTTTTTTAAGAAAATTACCAAATTAATTGATTTTTGTAATTTTTAGTTATTCATAACAAAAATGATTATTGATAAATATAAAGATCCATTTTTAGGTAGTTTTTCAACTATCTTCGTTTGTGTTTAACTTATTATTGAAATTAAAACCTTTTTTATTTTGAAGTTTGATATATATCAAACTTCAAAACTCACATTTTCACTTTCAATTCCAAATTATTTTTGTAAATAAAAACAAAAATAATGAAGATTCCATTGCCATCCGGTAATTATATTTATATAGGAAAACAAAACAAAGAGATTCAACTTACTAAAAAGTCATCTGATCTTATCAGAGATGATCAAGGAAATGTCAATGGAACAGTACCATCCTATTCATTAGATAATGTTGAAAAGTACGTCAATATTGTTTTTTCTCCAAATTCCTACATCAGAAACTTTGTTTTTCTTTTCGAGAACATTGCTGAGATTCAGTTCCCAATTAACTATCTTACTAGTCGTATCAAGAATGGCAACTTTGTTGTTAAACGTTGGGATGACGACACTGTTGTTTGGTCAGATTCAGCATCTAGTCCAAAAGATAAGATTGTCGGAGAGAAAATGAAAAGGTTTTTCAATAAACCAAATCCACTCCAAACTTTCAAAGAATTTGTACAACAAGTTTTTATTTATAAATACTTGGTTGGAGATTCCTATATCTATGCTCCAACATTACCCGGAACACAAAACCTTTGGGATATTTGTGAAAATTTTTGGGTTTTACCCTCTCATCTAGTTTCAATTGATTCAGGATATAATAATCAATTATTCACTCCAAAGAGAGATCAAAATCCTATAAAAAGTTATAATATTCATTCATCAGGAGGATATTTACAATGTGATCCCCGATTGATCATGCATTACAGAGATAATTTTTGTTTAGAACTAAATCAAAATTATTTCTATGGTAGGAGTAGATTGCTAGCTCAAAAATATCCTATTTCAAATCTATGTGCAGTTTATGAAGCTCGAAACATCATATACACCAAACGCGGAGCTCTTGGGGCAATTATAAATGAAAAGAAAGATGCTGATACTTTTATTCCATTAACGGATCCCGAAAAGAAAGAGATCAGAAATGAGTTTAATTCAACTTATGGGATTACAAACAGAAAAGATCCTGTGGCTGTAATTGATGTTCCGGTTAAGCAAAACTATTCACTCTTCACTATTAATTATTCACTACAAAAAACGAAGTTTTTTGTTCGCATTAGGCCGGGAGCGAGAAAGCCCGCAAAGGTAAAAGCCGTAGTGATGCAGGGAGTAAAAGAGCGAACTTGTGAGCTCCTTTTACGACCATGCAGCACTCGGCTTTAACCTGCGGACTTGAAGCGGGAGGCCGACGGCGTGGGAGGATTTGTGGGTAGGGAATGCCGGAATGCCCAAAATTAGCTTATTATCATATTAACTTATTATCACATTACCTTATTAGCTTATTATTTCGTACTTTTGCATCTTATTTAAATTTATAGTCAATGAAGAGAGCCGATTACGTTTTTGAGACCAGTTGGGAAGTATGTAATAAAGTGGGTGGGATCTATACCGTGATTTCTACGAAAGCTTATACCGCCGTTGAAAATTATCAAGACCATTATATCTGCATTGGACCCGATCTCCCTAAGGAAAAAGATTCAGAGTTCATGGAGGATTTTACCCTCTATAAAAAATGGAAGGATATCGCCGCTGCTGAAGGTCTGAAGATTAGAATCGGACGCTGGAGAATCAACGGAAGTCCACTTGTTTTCCTGGTTGATTTTACCCCATTTTTCGCTAAAAAAGATGAGATCTTAACCCAGTTTTGGCTGAAATATCAACTCGATTCAATCTCCGGTCAGTGGGATTATATCGAACCTGCCCTCTTTGGTTATACAGCCGGTAGAGTGATCGAGAGCTTTTATAACTATTACTGCCACTCTACAGATAAAATCATCGCTCATTTTCATGAATGGATGACCGGTACCGGAATACTTCATCTGAAAGAGAGCACCCCTCAAATTGCAACTGTTTTCACTACACATGCCACTGCCCTCGGAAGAGCTATTGCCGGAAACGGATTGCCCCTTTACGATAATATCTCGCAATATAATCCACTTGAGACTGCTGTTGCATTTCAAATTCAGTCAAAATTCTCTTTGGAAATGTTGTCGGCACTTCAATCAGATATCTTTACTACTGTAAGTGAAATAACTGATAAAGAGTGTGTTGCCTTCTTTAAAAAACCGGTCGATGAGCTTACCATCAATGGTTTCGAGAATAAATTTATCCCGGAACAACCCGAATTTGATCAAAAAAGATCCATAGCCAGACAAAAAATCATTCAAATTGCGGAAACGTTGACTCAACAACAGATTTCTAAGGATGCCCTTTTGGTAATCAATAGCGGTCGCTATGAGTTTAAAAATAAAGGGATCGATCTTTTCATAGAATCTCTGGCTATCCTTAAAAATAAACCTTTAGAGAAAGAGATCATTGCCGTTATCGCTGTCCCTGCCGGAAATAACGGCGCAAGACACGATATTTTGAATAAAATCGGTCAACCATTGGGACAACCTGTACTTAACGATTATGCGACCCATCAGTTACATGATGTTGCACATGATCCGGTAATTAATTTGTTGTTGAAAAATGGACTCAATAATAGTCCTGATTCTAAGGTAAAAGTGATCTTTGTACCTGTTTATCTGGATGGATCTGATGGCATTTTTGATTTGAATTATTACGACTTTTTGATCGGATTTGATCTTTCTGTTTTTCCATCCTATTATGAACCTTGGGGGTATACACCCTTAGAGAGTGTGGCATTTGGCATACCAACGATTACAACTTCACTTGCCGGTTTTGGGGAATGGGTGTTAACCCATTTTCAAGATCAAAAAGGGGCAATAGCTATTCAAAGAACGGATACTAATTTTTCAGAAGTTGTAGTTCAGATCACCAATGAAATACAATATTTTGCCTCAATTTCTGATGAAGAAAAAGCAAAATGGAATGCAAAGGGAGTAGAGATTGCCCAAAAAGCATTATGGAGCGAATTGTATTCCCATTATTTGAATGCATATTCCAAAGCCTTGGATAAAAGTGCTTTAAGATTTGATCAGTACAAGAATAAAGTATCCAGAATCAGCTTTCTGGTTGATAAATTGCCCAAAAATGAACCGAACTGGGTGCACCTTTCAGTTAAATCTAATCTCACTTCAGATTTAAATAAACTGGATGAGATCGCTCACAATTTATGGTGGAGCTGGAACAACGATGCCAGAGAATTGTTTGTTGAGATTGCTGGAAAAGAGTTATGGGATAAATACAATGAGAATCCTACACATGTGCTTCAAATGCTCTCTTATGAAAGAATCAGATCGTTTTCTTCCAATAAGAAATTTTTAGGTAGATTAGATCAGGTTTATAAAGAGTTTCAAGAATATTTAAATACTCCAAGAACCAGAAAAGAGAAAAAAGTAGCTTATTTCAGTATGGAATTCGGGATCAGCAATGAGTTAAAGATCTTTTCCGGAGGCTTAGGAATGTTAGCCGGGGATTACCTTAAAGAAGCCAGCGATTCCAATGTGGACATGATTGGTGTTGGATTACTTTACAGATACGGCTATTTTACGCAACAGATCAGTCCTTCAGGAGAACAAGTGAGCCTATATCCGGCTCAAAGCTTCTCTAAGTTGCCTATTTCACCGGTAAAAGATGAAAAAGGAGATTGGAAAGTGATTTCTATCGCATTACCCGGACGAAATCTATATGCCCGAATTTGGAAAGTGGATGTGGGTAGGATTCCACTCTATTTATTAGATACCGATTTTGAATGTAATCATCAGGAAGACAGACAGATCACATACAACCTTTACGGAGGTGATATTGAAAATCGTTTAAAACAAGAGATGCTGTTGGGGATTGGAGGCGTGAGAATGTTGCATCTATTGGATGAAAAACCTGAAATCTATCATATGAATGAGGGGCATGCAGCTTTCTTAGGTATTGAAAGGTTGACGGATGAAGTGAAAATGAATCGCCATTCTTTACCGGCAGCGATCGAACTTGTTAGGGCATCGACATTATTCACTACGCATACGCCAGTTCCGGCCGGACATGATGCCTTTAGTGAGGATTTGATGAGAACCTATTTCTCTAACTTTACAACCCCTTTGAATATTACATGGGAAGGGTTTATGGCTTTTGGTCGAAAGGATGCTGAAAATAGTTATGAAAAGTTTTCCATGAGTATTTTGGCGTGTAAGCTTGCTCAAGAGATGAATGGCGTAAGTAAAATTCACGGAAGAGTATCACGGGAGATGTTCTCCAATCTTTTTGAAGGATTCTTCCAAAATGAGCTCCATATTGGATTTGTAACAAACGGAGTACATTATCCAACCTGGACACATCCAAAATGGCAAGCGTATCACAAACAACAATTTGGAACTTCATTTATTCTGGATCAGGCAAATCCTGATCATTGGAAAAAGATAGAATCCGGAATTGAAGAGAAAATCTGGATATTAAAACAGGAGCTAAGATCTGAGTTGATTGATGCAATCAAAGAATTACTGGAAGTTCAAATGCGCAAAAGAAATGAATCTCCATCATTGATTGTCAATACGATTAAATCTATTAACAAAAATACATTAACGATTGGTTTTGCCAGAAGGTTTGCTACGTATAAGCGGGCACATTTGCTTTTCACCAATGAGGAGAGACTTAAAAAATTAGTCAACAATCCTGAAAAACCGATCCAGTTTGTTTTTGCCGGAAAAGCGCACCCACATGATAAAGCGGGTCAAGATTTGATTAAAAAAATCATTGATTTTTCTAGAAAACCGGAATTTGTAGGTAAGATTATCTTTTTAGAAAATTATGATATGATACTGGCGAAGAAGTTGATATCCGGGTGTGATGTTTGGTTGAATAATCCAACCAGACCGCTAGAAGCATCGGGAACGAGTGGCGAAAAAGCGATTATGAACGGTGTTTTAAATTTCAGTGTATTAGATGGTTGGTGGGCAGAAGGGTATAAACCGGGCGCAGGTTGGGCAATTGAAGAGGAAATCACGTACAAAGACAATTATTTACAGGATGAACTGGATGCAGCAACATTGTATTCCATTTTTGAAGAACAGATCTCCACAACATTCTATGATCGGGATCAAAATGGGATTCCAACTCATTGGGTTCAAATGATGAAGAATAATTTTGCATTGATTTCTCCCCATTTTACGATGAAAAGACAACTGGAAGATTATTATGCCCAGTTTTACAATAAGTTAGAGCAAAGAACATCAATCCTCAAAGAGAATCATTATGAAAAATTACATCAGTTGATTCACTGGAAAGAGAAAATGGTTTCCGGTTGGGATCAAATAGAATTTATTGATTTACAATATGATAATGAAAAGGAAAGGGTATTCTTAGTAGGTGAGAAAGTGAATCTATCGGTTCGATTGAGATTAGGAGTCATTAAACATAACGACATCAATATTGAATTGTGTATCGTTAATGCCCATGAAGATTGTGATCAGTTATTTGCGAAATATCCCTTGGAATTTGTCAAAAATGAAAATGGAATTTCAATTTTTACTCTTGAAATGTGTGCTGCTTTTTCGGGAAGTTGGAAGACTGCTATTCGAATAACACCTAAACATGAGTTGTTACCTCATATTATCGATTTTCCGTTAATAAAATGGATTTAATTCGGTTTTAACGATCTTTCAATAAAGAAATATAGCAATAAACCGGAAAATGATCCGAAATGTCAATATCTCTTGAAACGGTATGGCCGTAAGATTTGAATTGAGGGCTATGGAAAATATTATCGATTCTAAAGCTTGGATAAATGGACCCATTATAGGTGTTTCCTTGCCCTTGACCGCTTTCTCTAAAAGAATCCTTCAAACCTGAACTAATTTGATGGTAAGCGTATGAAAAAGGAGGGTCGTTTAAGTCACCGCAAACAATTACCTTATAAGGCGATTCTTCTATGTGTTTTTTGATGTATTGAGCTTCAACTTCTCGTTTTAAAATGGCAACTTTCATTTTTTTAAGTACCAATTTTGCTCTGCTATTAATTGTAGAATCGTATTGACTTCCTTCCAGAATTTGTTTGCTGGTTTGATCGTCAATAGGATTGAAATAGTTAGATGCTAAATGAACATTGTAGTTTCTGATGGTATCCCCTTTGTACTTAAAATCCACAAAAGTAGCTGCAACTGTGTGACTATCAGGTAGAAGGACCACGCCATTATTTACGATTCTATATTTCGAAATGGTCGCAAATCCATAAAAAAACTCATTTTTCCGATTATAAGGAAAATAGGTATAATAATAATTTTCATCTTTTACGTTAAGAAGCGAAAGGATGGTATCTAAAGTATTAAAGTTCAATTTTCCCGATCTATCATAAAAAAACTCCTGAAAACAGACAATATCCGGATTCTCTTTGGAAAGATAATCCAGAATTTCTTGTTTATGAATCTGTCTGTCTCTAGGATTATTATGATTATAAAGGCCAAAAAGACGCACATTATAGCTCATCACCTTCACACAATTCACACAAGATTCCGGTTTTGGTGAAGCATTAAGTTGAAAATATTTATCTATATTGTTGATATTTATTAAGATAAGAACCAAAGATAAAATCGAAATTTTAAATCTAATAAATAACCAAAAAAAGACAAAAAACAGATTAATCACTAGAAGATACCTAAAACCTAATCCGGAAAGTGCAATAATAAATGAGGTGGAAGGTTTTATAAATTGACCAATAAAAGTCAAAAACAATCCAAATGCACAGATGATGTTGATTATAAGAAGGATAACTTTAAATAATTTGAGAAAATTAATCTTTTTTTTCTTTCTTTTAGCCATATTATCTTTTTTGTTTAAACAAAAACTCTTTTTCCTCTTTAGATAATGAATCATACCCATTTTTTGAAATTTTATCTAAAATGGAATCGATTTTTTTCTCATTTTCAACTTTACGGGCATTATATTCTTCATCGGAAACGGGACGTTCATTATAGGTGTAATTTGATGATGTTGCATATTTCATTTTCTTCTTTTTTCTAGTATTAAATCGAGGAAACTTAAAGTTATACTTTAAGTAAAATAATACCGAAAAAGCACCATACATAACCCCTCCGAGATGGGCTAAATGACCACCTGCATTGTCACCTTGAATGCTAAGGATATCGATCACAACAAAAACAAGCGTTACCCATAGAATTTTAACCGGTCCAATGAAAATAAGGTTGATTTTATGGTTGGGGTGATAAGCGGTGATTGCTGCCATAATAGCCATAATTCCACCGGAAGCCCCCATTGCATAAGATCCTACTTGCAATGCTTCATTAAAAACAGGAAAATAGTTATAAGCCAACATATAAAGTAGATTTCCAAAGATTCCACCTAATATGTAGGTAATGAGAATATGCTTTTCCTGAATAAATTGTCTGAAGATACCTCCTATAACCGATAACATAATCATATTGAAGAAGATATGCCAGAATTTTACATGAAAAAACAAAGAAGTAAAAATGGACCAGGGTTGGTGTAAAAGGGTTTCAAAAGAGGCAGGGCAGGAGAGAAGATGAATTATGTTTTGTATAAACAGTTGATATACATCACTTTGTTGAAAAAGAAAACCAAATAAAAGGACTACAACCTTAAAAAGGAGGAAGATAATATAAACCGCAACATTGATGATAATCAGTTTTGTCAGTATAGAGCTAAAAGAGAAGTAGTTTTTCAGCAATTGTTTCCAGTTTAAATTTTGAAAACCAAATGGATTTTGATTATAAAAAGTGTTCATTAACAGTAGTTTAAATATTAGTACAAGGTTCGTTTTTTCTTCCAGAACATAATCAGAATAAAACCGAACAACATTCCGCCGAGATGGGCAAAATGGGCGACACCATCATTAGTTCCGGTAACTCCAAAAATGAGTTCAAGCGCACCATAAATCACAACGAACCATTTGGCTTTAATGGGTAAGAAAAAGTAAATATAAAGCATGGCGTTGGGAAATAACATTCCGAAAGCTAATAGGATTCCAAAAACAGATCCGGAAGCACCTATAACGTTAAATGAGTTGAGAAAACTATCTTTAATATTTGCAGTAGCTATAGAGAGTTCATTTAAACTGGAAGGACTGGCTTGAAGAATTTGTAAATTATTCTCCAAAACGGGTCTAATTCTTTCAGAATGAGCAAGATTTGCTAAGTTTTTATAGTTTTCTATACTTGGATTTTCCAGAAATAGATTAAAGAGAGCAATATCCTGATGGATTTGGAAATAGATTACAATATAATGAATAATAGCGGCACCTATTCCTGTAATGAGGTAATAAATCAGAAATCTTTTGCTACCCCATAGGTTTTCGATAGCTGCACCGAACATCCAAAGGGAAAACATATTAAAGAAGAGGTGTCCAAAATTACCATGCATAAACATGTAGGTAAATATTTGCCATATTTTAAAGTCGGGGGCTTCCACATAGTGTAGTCCGAAAAGTTTATCCAAAAAGATGCCTCTGGGTTCTAATAGTATAGTGGCAACAAAGAATAATCCATTGATGATCAGTAAGTTTTTGACAACAGGAGGTAGAATATTATATCGTCCCAGTTCGATTCTTTCGTTCATAAAATCTTGTTATAAAATAATTTGCAAAAGTACAAAAAACTGCATTAAGTTCATGATTGGTTTTAGAAATTCATTACAATTTCTTACTAAAATGCAAATATCGTGCCAGATTGCAAATGTGCTAATGTGCAGATGTGCTAATTTAGGGGAAAGGGGCAAGGGGAAGGGGGAAAGATTAGACAAGATGGTGCCGGATGTCCAAATAAAAAAAAGAAAAAAAAGAAAAAATCAACTTTTTTTGATAATTTTGCCAAACTTTTTGAATCTAACTTTAAAATTAAAATAATATGAAAAAAATTATTCACACCGAAAATGCACCTAAAGCAGTTGGTCCTTACAGTCAAGCAGTTGAAGCTAACGGAATGTTATTTATTTCCGGACAAATTCCAATCAATCCTGCTACAGGAACTGTTCCTGAAGGTATCGAAGCACAAACTGAACAAGTGATGAAAAACATTGGGGCAATTCTTAATGAAGCCGGTTATACTTATCAGGATGTAATTAAATCTACCTGTTTGTTAAGTGATATCGCTAACTTCAAGGCTATGAACGAAATATATGCAAAATATTACACTGAAAACCCTCCTGCAAGAGCCGCTTTCGCTGTTAAAGATCTTCCTCTTGGAGTTCTTGTAGAAATTGAAACTATCGCTGCAAAATAGCATTATTTCATTTTTTTTATAAAATAGTTAAAAACTATTAAAAAGTCTAGAAAAAATCGACTTTTTAATAGTTTTTTTTCGTTGAATCAAAGGTTTTTTTCCCTATATTTGTAAATTATTTAAATTGAATGTAATAAACTGAAAATCAAAACTTTAATATAACTAAATTTTTCAAAAAACATGTTTGAAGGAGAAAAAATTGTACAGGTAAATATCGAAAACCAAATGAAATCTGCTTACATAGATTATTCTATGTCTGTAATTGTATCCAGGGCACTACCTGATGTTCGTGACGGATTTAAACCTGTTCATAGAAGAATATTATATGCAATGTGGGATATGGGGATTGTTTCCGGTAAACCATACAAGAAATCTGCAAGAATAGTTGGGGATG
>Ga0209098_1002807_pt1 | contig 15035 bp, 15 predicted proteins | sample AD_JPNHW1_MetaG_FD_184429 | JGI IMG/M metagenome (GOLD analysis project Ga0209098, IMG submission 184429) | Active sludge microbial communities of municipal wastewater-treating anaerobic digesters from Japan - AD_JPNHW1_MetaG (SPAdes) (version 2) | ecosystem: Engineered > Bioreactor > Anaerobic... | reverse complement strand
CGTATTTTATCGATTTTCAGGGAGGACGAAAAGGACCGCTTTATTACGATGTTGCTTCATTCATCTGGCAGGCAAAAGCTCAGTATGGGCCGCAGTTGCGCGACGAACTGGTGGATGCATACCTCCACTCGTTGAAAATATATATGGAAGTTGACGAAGACGAATTTCGGCGGGTTCTGGATCATTTTGTGCTTTTCCGTTTGCTACAGGTGCTTGGCGCATATGGTTTCAGGGGCTATTTCGAAAAGAAACCGCATTTTTTACAAAGCATTCCTTATGCACTTGAAAATTTACGGGCACTCATGAAGAATAATTTCAAAGAATATCCCTACCTGATGAAAGTTCTCAGGGAAATGTCGGAACTCAAGCAATTCAAGGATGTTCGTCTGCACCGTCCGCTGGTGGTGACTGTTTACAGTTTTTCTTATAAAAAAGGTATTCCACATGATATTTCGGGTAACGGTGGCGGATTTGTGTTCGACTGCCGCGCGGTTAACAATCCCGGCAAGTACGAGCGCTTTTACTCCATGACCGGACTCGATGAACCTGTAATACAGTTTCTGGAGAATGATGGTGAGATTCTGAAATTTCTCAACAGTGCTTATTCGCTGGTCGATGCATCGGTCAAACGATATAAGGACCGCGGATTTACTAATCTGATGATATGCTTCGGATGTACCGGTGGTCAACACCGTTCGGTATATTCGGCTCAGAAAATGGCTGAACATATCCATGATCAATTTGGAGTCGAAGTGAACCTTATACACCGCGAACGGAATCTGGAACAAACGTTCGAAGAAACCAAAGACTGAAAAAGAGATTTTGCTGTTTCGATGAAAAAATAGTAATTTTGCACGTTAATTAAAAATTAACTCCATTCAGAATGAATACTACAAGTCAGCAATTTGATCAGGTAACCGCTGTCTGCCGTGATATTTTCACTAAAAAGTTGAAAGATTACGGAGCATCGTGGAGAATACTCCGCCCGCGTTCTGTCACCGATCAGATTTTCATCAAAGCCAACCGCATCCGCAGCATCGAAACCAAAGGAGTTAACAAGGTGGGAGAGGATATAGGCGGAGAATTGATAGCTATCGTCAATTACGGAATTATCGGACTGATTCAACTCGAACTCGGTTTTGCTGAAAAGGATGATCTGAGCATTGAGGATGCGCTGAAATTGTACAATAAATACCTGGAACAGGCAAAAAATCTGATGGCAGACAAAAATCACGATTACGACGAAGCCTGGCGCAGTATGCGGACCGAATCTTATACAGATATGATCCTGATGAAGATTTATCGCACGAAGCAGATAGAGGAACACGATGGTAAAACACTCATTTCCGAAGGCATTGATGCCAACTATTACGATATGATCAATTATGCCGTTTTTGGATTGATAAAAATGAAATTTAAAGATTAAACGAACGAAACGGCTTTAAATAAAAAAACATGTATCAGCAACATCAACGATCCCGTTCGGTGGCAAAATCCGAAGTTTACACCTTAAAAAAAACAGGAAAAATACTGCTCTGGTTAGCCCGGATGATTGTCGGAATTACTTTTGTCTTTTCGGGCTTTGTTAAAGCAGTCGATCCGCTTGGCTCTGCCTATAAATTTGAAGATTATTTTACTGCTTTTGGCAGATTTTTCGAACACCTTACCCCTATAGCCCTTCCGGCTGCCATTGCCCTCTCAACTTTAGAATTACTGATAGGTTTTTGTTTCTTGTTAAAAATAAAAATGAAGGGTATGTCCGTTGTGGCATTGCTCTTTATGGCGGTCATGCTGCCGCTTACGCTTTACATTGCCCTGAATAATCCCGTATCCGATTGCGGTTGTTTTGGCGATGCAATCATTCTCGACAACTGGACAACGTTTTTTAAAAATATCATTCTATCCCTTTTAATAGTAGTTGTGATGATATTTGTAAAACAACAGCAACCAATTTTCTTACCAGCAGCAGAATGGATTGTAATTACATTAGTAGCGATTGCAGGCATAGGTTTTTCCGTATATAATTATCGTCATCAGCCTGTCATTGATTTTCGTCCGTATAAGATTGGAGTGAATATTCCTGAAAAAATGGTGATACCCGAAGGAGCTGAACCGGATAAATATGAAACAATGTTGGTTTACGAAAAAGACGGACAACAGAAGGAATTTACCATTGAGAATTATCCGAAGGACAGCACCTGGACATTTGTGGAACAAAAAACTACTCTTGTGTCGAAAGGTTATACTCCGCCAATCCACAATTTCCAGATAGTGGATCAGAATTTGAATGACATCACCGATTATGTACTGAGCTACAAAGGGACCGTTAATCTGCTGTGTATGTACGACCTGAACAAAACCTCTGAAAAGGGAGTAAAAGCTGCCGAAGTATTTTATCAGAAAATCAAATCAAAAGGGACTCCTTTCTACGCACTTACTGCTTCTTCCGACGAGGAAATCGAGGCTTTCCGCAACCGCACCGGAGCTACATATGATTTCTGCAAGACTGATCCCATTACACTGAAAACCATTGTTCGCGGAAATCCGGCACTGATGATCATTAAAAATGGTACTGTAGTTGGCAAATGGAACTGGAGAGACTTTTAATCCATTTAGAATGTGTTTTAGCTTATAATAGAAGAAATAGAATTAATAATTAAACCAGCCTTGCCCTCAGTAAAGGGTAAGGGATATATTAAAATGTATGAGAAAAAATATCGTAGCAGGTAACTGGAAAATGAACAAAACCCTGCAAGAAGGTGTAGCTTTGGCTGCAGAATTAAAAGATGTGTTGGCTGGAAAAACTCCCAAATGTGAAGTAGTTATTGGTACACCGTTTATTCACCTGGCTACTGTGGCAAATCAGGTAGAGGGAAGTGTAATAAAAGTAGCTGCCCAGAATTGTGCAAATAAAGAATCGGGAGCCTATACAGGCGAAGTTAGTGCCACCATGGTGAAATCCACCGGAGCCACTTACGTAATTCTCGGTCACTCTGAACGTCGTGAATACTATGGAGAAACAAGTGCTATCCTGAACGATAAAGTAGCCCTTGCTTTGTCAAACGGACTAACACCTGTTTATTGCTGTGGTGAAGCACTTGAAGTGCGCAACGCCAATACCCAGAATGAATTTGTGAAAAATCAGCTCGAAGAAACCATTTTCAATCTGAGCGCTGAAGATTTTCAGAAACTGGTAATTGCTTATGAACCCATATGGGCTATCGGAACAGGAGTAACAGCATCGACCGAGCAGGCTCAGGAAATGCTAGCATTTATTCGTTCACTCATTGCTGATAAATTCGGAAAGGAAATTGCAGAGAACACTTCAATCCTTTACGGTGGCAGCTGTAATGCCAAAAATGCTCCCGAATTGTTCGCTCAGCCCGACATTGATGGTGGGCTGATTGGTGGCGCTTCGCTCAAAGCAGCAGACTTTGTTGCAATTATCGATGCATTTTAAATACAAATACATGATTGGATAAATAAAAATCCTGCAAACTGTTGTTTGCAGGATTTTTTTGTATTTTTGTAGTCCGGTTCGAAATAATTAAATCCATGCTGATAAAAATCTACAACGATAATCCAAATCCCAATCAGATTCGTCACGTTGCTGAGGTGCTTCGTAATGGTGGTATTATAATTGTGCCGACCGATACAGTATATGCTTTTGGATGCGATATTTTCAATTCGGCAGCGGTGGAATTTATCTCAAAGCTGAAAAACAAGGATTTACGAAAATCTGAACTTTCATTTATTTGCCACGAAATAAGCCAGATAAGCGAATATGCCAAGTTGGACGACGACTCCTTCAAACTGATTAAAAAAAATCTGCCCGGACCTTTTACTTTTATACTGAACGGAAGCAGCAGGCTACCAAAACTTTTCAAAAATAAAAAGACAGTAGGCATCCGTATGCCAGATAATAAAATCACCCTGCAGATTGTGAGGGAATTGGGTAATCCCATGATGACCAGCTCTATTTTTGTTGACGACGCAACCACCGAATACATCACCGATCCGGAACTTATCGACGAAAAATATGGTCATCAGGTCGATCTCGTGGTGGATGGCGGTATGGGCGGACTGCTCCATTCAACCGTTGTTGATTGTACCGGCGATCAGGCAGAAATCATACGCGAAGGATTTGGCGAATTGCAGTAATCTGCGCCAGCAGAGAGATACTGGGCATTTTCTTCGCTTTCATACGTACAATATCTGATAAACAGATCACTCCCAGAAAAAATCTTTTCAAATTATTTTGCCAATCAAAACAAAAACAGTATTTTTGCAGTCCGTTTATTATCCCGGTAAAATAGTCTGTTTCCGACGAGTTAAATATCCTATTATGTGCCGATTAGCCTCTCTCATAATAGCCGATGTGTCGGTGGAAAAGACTGAATATTAATTATAAAAACAATTTATAAAAGTGGATACGTTAAGTTATAAAACCATTTCTGCCAATAAAGCCACCGTGCAGAAAGAATGGGTAGTAGTTGATGCTACTGATATGGTGTTGGGACGTATGGGCTCGAAAGTTGCAAAGCTTTTGCGCGGTAAATACAAACCAAGTTTTACTCCTCACGTTGATTGCGGAGACAATGTAATCATAATCAATGCCGATAAAGTTAAATTAACCGGTAACAAATGGACTGACAGAGTTTACCTTCGTCACACCGGATTTCCCGGAGGACAAAGAGAATACACTCCTTCAGATTTGATGGCTAAAGATCCGGATCGTCTGATAAGAAAAGTGGTAAGAGGTATGTTGCCAAAAAACCGTCTTGGTGATAAAATTATCAACAATCTATATGTGTTTGCAGGTGCAGAACATAATATGCAAGCTCAGAAACCGAAACAAATTGATTTAAACTCACTTAAATAACCGATATGGAAGTAATAAATGCATTAGGAAGAAGAAAAGCAGCTATTGCCCGCGTTTTCGTAAGTGAAGGAAAAGGACAAATTACTATCAATAAAAGAGATCTTGCCGTTTATTTTCCATCACCAATACTGCAATATGTTGTAAAACAACCGCTGAATAAATTAGGTGTTGCAGAAAAATATGATATTAAAGTCAATCTGGACGGTGGTGGCTACAAAGGTCAGGCTGAAGCATTACGTCTGGCTATTGCACGTGCATTGGTGAAAATTGATCCGGAATGTAAAAAATCTCTCAAAGTAGAAGGATTTATTACCCGTGATCCACGCGAAGTGGAACGTAAAAAACCGGGACGTCCAAAAGCACGCAAGAGATTCCAATTCTCAAAACGTTAATATCTTACAAAGCAGTCTGTTTCTGGCTGCTTGCTGAATATCGTTTAGTATCTAAATTGTTGAGATCTTTTATCGTTTACCTGTTTTTTATCGGTCAACTGGAAAGCTACTCAACAATTGGTTCTAATAAAATCAGAATTAAAAAAGAAAGTAAACAAAATAATAAAACAAAAAAATGTCAAGAACAAATTTCGAAGAATTATTAGAAGCCGGTTGTCATTTTGGCCACCTCAAACGCAAATGGAACCCTGCAATGGCTCCATACATCTTTATGGAACGTAATGATATTCATATCATTGACTTGCACAAAACCGTAGTAAAAATAGACGAAGCTGCAGCAGCTATGAAACAAATAGCTAAATCAGGCCGCAAAATCTTATTTGTTGCTACAAAAAAACAAGCTAAAGATGTGGTTGCCGATAAAGCAACATCAGTTGGAATGCCTTACATTACAGAACGCTGGGCTGGTGGTATGTTGACCAACTTCCCGACAATCCGTAAAGCTGTTAAGAAAATGACAACAATTGACAAAATGTCGACCGATGGTACTTTTGATAATATCTCCAAACGCGAAAAACTTCAGATTACACGTCAGCGTGAAAAACTGGAAAAGAACCTTGGTTCTATCGCCGATCTTACCCGTCTGCCTTCTGCACTTTTCGTTGTCGACGTAATGAAAGAACACATCGCAGTGAAAGAAGCACAACGTCTGGGTATTCCTGTTTTCGGAATTGTTGATACTAACTCCAATCCTAATGATATCGATTTCGTTATTCCCGCTAATGATGATGCTACAAAGTCTGTTGAAGTAATCCTCAACGCTATGTGCGCAGCTATTCAGGAAGGTCTCGAAGAACGTAAGATTGAAAAGATTGATGCTGAAGCAGCTGAAGCTCCTGAAGTTAAGGAAAAGAAATCACGTGTTTCTAAAAGACCGAGAACTCAGAAAGAAGATGACGATGCTATGAAAGCTAACGTTGTTAAGAAATTCGTTAAGGAAGAAGAATAAAATACCCCGGACTCTTAAAGGGGAAACCGGGATTTAAGAATAAGGTTACGGGTTATAATTTATTTGTAGCTTGTAACCTTTTTTTCAAAAATCAAACTAAATAATTATTACAAAATAACAACGACTTTCCCTAAACCCCTCCATGGGGCTGGGAGTCATAAAATATTACAATTATGGCAGTAACAATGGCAGAAATTTCAAAATTGCGCACCATGACAGGTGCCGGTATGATGGACTGTAAAAATGCACTCGTCGAAGCTGAAAACGATTTTGAAAAAGCAATAGAAATTATACGTAAAAAAGGAAAAGCGATTGCTGCAAAACGCAGCGAACGCGAAGCATCGGAAGGTTGCGTACTGGCAGCGGCAAAAGATGGTTTTGCAGCTGTATTGGCTTTGAAGTGTGAAACAGACTTTGTTGCAAAAAATGCTGATTTTATAGCATTAACACAAACAATACTTGATAAAGCATTAGCAGAAAAACCTGAAAGTATAGATGCACTTAAGGCTTTGACTATTACAGAAGACGGACGTACAATCGCCGATCTTGTAACCGAACGCTCGGGAGTTACCGGTGAAAAAATGGAAGTCGATTATTATGAATTTGTAAAAGGCGGCACGGTAACATCTTACATTCATCCGGGTAACAAGTTAGCTACTATCGTTGCCTTTGCTGAAAATGACGCAGAATACGAAACCATACATGGTGTAGCAATGCACATTGCCGCAATGTCGCCTGTGGCTATTGATGAATCCGCCGTACCTCAAAAGGTAAAAGATAACGAGCTGGAAGTGGCTATCGAAAAAACTAAAATCGAACTTGTTTCTAAGGAAGTTGAAGTCGCTCTGAAAAAAGCAGGCATCAACCCCGCCCACGTTGATAGCGAAGACCATATTGAATCAAATATGGCAAAAGGCTGGATCACAGCAGAAGATGCAGCAAAAGCCCGCGAAATAAAGACAACTGTCTTTGCAGAAAAATCAGCAACTCTACCCGAACAGAAAGTAAACAGTATTGCAGCGGGACGTATGGCTAAATTCTACAAAGAATATACCCTTGTAGAACAAAAGTACGAAGGTGGTGGCGATGAAGCCGGAAAAACAACTGTAAAAGAACTGCTTGCAAAAAAACATTTAACCTGCATCGCTTTTAAACGAGTTACATTAAATCAGGAATAATCGTTTAAGTATAATTACAAAACAATAAACCTCTCGAAATTCCGAGAGGTTTTTTGTTATATTTCACTTTTAATCGTAAACCTTTGAACCGTTAGAAATATTTGAATTTTTTAATCTTTTGAATTTCATAAACTTTTCTGTAATTTTGTATCTTCATCATTAATATATAAAATGGATAAAAAAGTCAGAGTGCGTTTTGCACCAAGTCCAACCGGACCGCTACATATCGGCGGGGTACGTACCGCATTATACAATTATTTATTTGCACGTCATTTTGGAGGTGATATGCTACTTCGCATTGAGGACACAGATTCCGCACGATTTGTGCCGGGAGCCGAAGAATATATCGTTGAGGCTCTTCAGTGGCTTGGCATTACCATCGACGAAGGAATAGGAGCACAGACTGCCGGTAAACACGCTCCTTACCGCCAGAGTGAAAGAAAGGAAATCTACAAAAAATATGTTGATCAATTGTTAGCAGAGGGTAAAGCTTATCTGGCATTTGACACACCTCAGGAACTTGATTTCCAGCGTGGAAAAATAAATAATTTTCAGTACGATTCCACCACACGCGGATTTATGCAAAATTCGCTCACGCTGACAAAAGAAGAAGTTGAAAAGAGACTGGCTGATGGAGAGCAGTATGTGGTAAGAATAAAAATTGAACCAAATATTGAAATTCATGTTAATGACCTTATACGTGGTGAAGTTATTATCAACTCGTCAGTACTTGATGATAAAGTACTATACAAATCAGTAGACGAACTGCCGACCTATCATCTGGCAAATGTAGTTGACGATTATCTGATGGAGATATCCCATGTAATACGCGGTGAAGAGTGGCTGCCCTCAGCTCCACTCCATGTATTGCTTTATCGGGCTCTTGGCTGGGAAGATGCAATGCCTCAGTTTGCGCATTTACCTTTGTTACTCAAGCCTGACGGTAACGGAAAGCTGAGCAAACGGGATGGCGACAGGCTGGGATTTCCGGTATTTCCGCTTGACTGGGAAGATCCTAAAACAGAAGCTGTATCTTCAGGGTATCGCGAAGCCGGTTATTTTCCCGAAGCAGTGGTAAATTTTCTGGCATTACTCGGATGGAATCCCGGCACAGAACAAGAATTATTCTCGATGCAGGAACTTATCGAACAATTTTCGCTACAGCGTGTAAGCAAAAGCGGTGCAAAATTTGATTACGAAAAAGGTAAATGGTTCAATCATAAGTACCTTCAAATGAAACCTAATGAAGAACTTGCGGATATCTATCAGCATATTCTAGTTGAAAAGGACATTATTGAAGATTCTGAAAAGGTGAGTAAAGTTGTCGGGCTAATTAAAGAACGTGCTAATTTTGTGAACGATTTGTGGGACCAGAGCTACTATTTCTTCCAGGCACCAACCGAATACGATGAAAAATCGGTTAAAAAACGCTGGAAACAAGATACACCCGAACGCATGGCTGAACTTATTGGAGTGATACAAACCATCGATGATTTTTCATCGGCAAATCAGGAAGCTGTTATATGCAAGTGGATTGAGGAAAAAGGCTATGGCATGGGAGCAGTCCTGAACGCGTTCCGTGTAGCAATAGTGGGAGCTGCAATCGGACCACACATGTTCGATATTACCGAAATAATCGGAAAAGAAGAAACTATCGAACGGATTAACCGTGCAATCAGTTTCTTGAGCAAAACGGAAGATGAATAATAATCAGGTTGTACATAATCCTGAATCATCCAATAAAAAGAAAGCATTGATCATCACTTATTATTGGATACCCAGTGGAGGTGCAGGTGTACAGCGCTGGGTGAAGTTTGTGAAATATCTTCGTACTTACGGAATCGAACCGGTTGTTTATACTCCCGAAAATCCTGAATATCCTTCTGAAGACCTTTCGCTCCGGAAGGATATACCTGCCGATATTGAGGTTTTGAAAACACCAATATGGGAACCATACAACGTGTATCGTAATCTTTTCGGAAAAAAAGGAGAGAAAATAAACGCGGGATTTATTTCAGAAGGTAAGAAAACAGGCTGGAAAGAAAAGTTTTCGATCTGGATACGTGGAAATTTTCTGATTCCCGACCCGAGAAAGTTCTGGATAAAACCTTCGGTCAGATTTTTAAAGGAATATCTGCAGAAAAATCAGATTGATACCATCATCTCAACAGGTCCCCCGCATTCGATGCATATGATTGGGCTGGGACTTAAAAAACAATTGCCCGAATTGACCTGGATAGCCGATTTTCGTGATCCCTGGACAAATATTGATTTTTACAAAGAACTTAATCTCACTTATCTTGCTGACAGAAGGCATAAAAATCTCGAAAAAAGAGTTGTAAAAAATGCTGATTGTGTAATAGTGGTGGGTGGTGAGATGGTTCGTGAATATACCAGTCTGAAGCCGAAACGTATTGAACTGATAACAAACGGTTACGATGAAGCCGATATTAGCGATGTAAAGGTTGAGATGGACCGGTTGTTTACCATTTCGCATATCGGAACCCTGAATGCTGCCCGAAACCCCATAACACTCTGGAAAGTGCTGAGCGAAATGTGCAGGGAGGACGAAGACTTCAGAACCAATCTTCAAATTCAGTTGGTCGGGAAAGTAGATTTCTCGGTTTTGGAAGATATCAGAAAATATAATCTCGAAAATAATCTGCTGAAGATAGATTACATGGCACATTCCGATGCCATTGCCCGTCAGCAGGCATCCCGGTTGCTGTTGCTGTTGGTTAACAATACAGCTAACGCAAAAGGAATACTAACCGGAAAATTTTTTGAATACCTGGCAGCCAAAAGACCCATTCTGGCCATCGGACCTGTTGATGGAGAAGTTGCACAGGTATTGAAGGAAACTTCAGCAGGATGTATCGCGGATTTTGAAGATGAAGTGCAGACGAGGAAAATTGTCACGGAATATTACGAGCAATATAAACGCGGTGAACTAACCGTGTCGCCCAAATCAATAGAAAAATACTCCCGCCGTGAACTGACCGGTGAGTTGGTACGGATCATAGAAGACATTGATAAATGAAAAATATAATTACCGTAGTCGGAGCACGACCTCAGTTTGTCAAAGCAGCTACTTTAAGCAGGCAGTTTGGTTTACAGGACGTGAACGAAAAGATTATTCATACCGGTCAGCACTACGATGCCAACATGTCGGAGGTTTTCTTCGAGGAAATGGAGATACCCAGACCTGCTTATCAACTGGATATTCATGGATTGAATCATGGGGCGATGACCGGGAAAATGCTTCGGGGAATTGAAGAAATCCTGATAAATGAAAAACCCGATGGAGTACTTGTTTACGGCGACACAAACTCAACTTTGGCCGGAGCGCTGGCAGCAGTCAAGCTGCATATTCCGGTGGTTCATGTCGAAGCCGGTTTGCGTTCATTCAATATGCAGATGCCCGAAGAAGTCAATAGGATACTTACAGACCGCATCTCGGATTTGCTGTTATGTCCGACCGACACAGCTGTAGATAATCTGAAAAGCGAAGGTTTTGATAATTTTCATAAACGAATCATGAAGAATGGCGATGTGATGCAGGATGCAGCGCTTTATTACGCCCGCAAAGCCGAACAGAAATCAGATATCCTGCAAAAGAAAAATCTTTCGGATTTTGTGTTAGCCACCATACACCGTCAGGAGAATACCGATAATCCGGAGAACTTGCGTGGAATAATCAACGGGCTGAATGAAATAAACAGGATGAAGGCTGTGGTTGTTCCGTTGCATCCACGTACCCGCAATATTCTGAAGCAACAAAACATCATACCTGAATTCACGATTATTGATCCGGTTGGATATTTTGACATGATTATGTTACTAAAAAGCTGCAAGATGGTGATAACAGATAGCGGCGGAGTGCAAAAGGAAGCCTTCTTTTTCGGAAAACAGTGTGTTACGATGCGTGAAGAGACCGAGTGGGTTGAACTTGTGAAGTATGGTTATAATATACTTGCCGGAAGTAATTCTGCAAAAATTATTGCAGCATTTTGCGAAAGTCTGTTCCGGAAATCTGATTTTACCATAAATCTTTATGGTCAGGGACAAGCAGCTGAAATGGCCGTAAGAGAAATAATCGCATTATAATAAAAAATCCTATTCGCCGAAACGAATAGGATTTTATTTTTTTTGATTAGCGTATTGTGTTACGCTGGATGAATTGCTTCAGAAGGACAAACATCAGCACAAGTGCCGCAGTCTGTACATATATCAGGATTGATAACATAGATATCACCTTCTGAAATTGCTTCTACGGGACATTCGCTGATGCAAGTGCCGCAAGCAATACAATCTTCTGTAATTACGTAAGCCATTTTAAATTAAATTTTTGTTAGTACTAATTAGTTCTGCAAATGTAAAACAAATTCCAAACCTAAAAAAGTTTTAGCCGGTTTTTTATTACATTATTGCAATTTTAAAAGTTCATTTTAGATGTTTGGTTGCATTTATTTCTGATAGAAGTCAACTGAAAGTAAGTGTGAAATTTTAATTTCTATTTTTGAATGAATTGGCTAACCTAATGATAAACAAACATATACAGGCATGTTACAATTCTGTTAAATTTTTGTTTATTTTATATGTCATTGAAACGTTTTTTGTAAATTTGTAAAAATTTTAAGATAATATACATACCCATAAATCTCGGGTTGTTAGTGATATATTTAATTGAAATACAATTTATTAATCAATAACAAATAATTAAAACAATGTTGAATTCATTTTTTAGTAAATTTACGCCCAAAGAACCAAAGTTCTTTCCGCTCTTGAAATCAATGGTTGATGTTATCAAATCAGCTACTGACATAATGATAGAATTTGTAGAAAAGGGGAATCATGAAAATGCAGCTGAATACTATAAAAGGATTAAAGAAGAGGAGCATAAAGGTGATATTTTGTCAAATAAGATTTTTGATGAATTGAATAAAACCTTTATTACGCCCTTCGACCGTGAAGATATCAATAATCTGGCAACACACTTGGATGATGTTACCGATTATATCAACAGTGCAGCAAAAAGAATTTTTCTTTACAATCCCAAGTCCCTTCCAAAAGCAGCAACCGAATTGGTATTGTTGATAAAAGAAGATGCATTTGCACTTGAAAAGGCGGTTGATGAACTGGATGTGCTGAAAAAAAATGCCAAAAGAATAAAAGATTATTGCAGTGAACTTCATGTGATTGAGAATAAAGCTGATGATGTTTACGAACATTTCCTGATTGAATTATTTGAGAACGCTAAGGATGGCATCGAACTTATCAAGCAGAAGGAAATTATGTATGAACTTGAAAAAGCGACCGATGCAGCTGAACACGTTGGGAAAATCATTAAAACAATCATTGTAAAATATGCATAAAGACCTGTTTAATAAGTAATTTATGAATTATTAATTAACTCTCTTTATAAAAAATAATAGAATGACATTATTAATAGTAATCATTGTTTTAGCACTTCTTTTTGATTTCATAAACGGATTTCACGATGCAGCCAACTCAATTGCCACAGTCGTATCAACCAAAGTGCTTACACCTTTTCAGGCAGTTCTCTGGGCTGCGGCTTTTAATTTCATTGCTTTTTTTATAGCAAAATATATCATCGGAGGTTTTGGAATTGCCGACACGGTATCAAAAACCGTTATTTCTGAGTATGTTACCCTGCCCATTGTTTTTTCGGGATTGATTGCGGCGATTATCTGGAATCTGGCTACCTGGTGGTTGGGGATTCCCTCTTCTTCATCGCATACGCTTATCGGAGGATTTGCAGGAGCGGCAATAGCAGCTGTAGGATTTTATTCCATTCATGCACATACCATTATACTTATCTCGGCTTTTATTGTACTCGCACCTTTAATTGGTATGGTAAGCGGTGTTTTGATAAACATAATTATCTTGTGGGTATCACGTAAATCCAATCCGCATAAAGCCAATGTGTGGTTCAAGCGACTGCAATTACTATCCTCTGCAATGCTAAGTATTGGGCATGGATTGAATGATTCGCAGAAAGTGATGGGGATTATTGCTGCATCTTTAATTGCATTTACCGCAAAATATCCGGATGTGCCACACTGGTTGCAATTGACCGATATTCAGAATATAAAAGACTGGGTTCCGTTTAGTTGTTTCACTATGATTGGTCTTGGAACACTCACAGGCGGTTGGAAAATTATTAAAACAATGGGAAATAATATTACAAAAATAACTCCTCTTGAAGGTTTTGGAGCACAAACTTCCAGCGCATTGACACTGTTTTTTACAGAAATTTTTAAAATTCCTGTAAGTACTACACACGTAATTACCGGTTCAATAATCGGTGTAGGTTCGGTAAAACGTCTGTCGGCTGTACGCTGGGGAGTAACCAAACAGTTGCTGGTTGCCTGGATACTAACCATACCGGTTAGCGCGCTTATCGCCGCAATTATCTATTTTGCTTTCGGTCACTTATTGATCTCGTAAAGAAATATTTTATAAATCATCATGGAATATGAGAGCCCTGAAATAAACAGCCATTTAACGCAAAATTTTATAAATAAATGAACGGGCAATTGAAGTATAAAACTTCTATTGCCCGTTTTTCTTTGTATGTTCACTGATATGGTCTTGTGTCTTGTTCATAGGGATGTTGGAACGATACATTGGGGTGCAAGAGCTCTATTGTTACGATGAATGCTTTATTCTTTACTCTTTGTTCGTTGCTACAAAAATATCCATCAATTTTGAAAACTCTGATTCAAAGTTGGGGGTGAAAATGTTTTTTCCCAAACAAGCTTTTATTTCATCCAAATTCCAGAACCGGCCTTCCGAAATCTCACTTTTATCGGGATTTATTTCACCGGAATAGCGGGTGTAATAGCTGTTGACAAGTTCTTGCTCGACATCGCTGCGGAATACATAGCGGAATGCAAATACGGGCACAAAGTCACAGATATGAAGTTCCTCACCGGCTTCGCGATACAGCGCGTCTTCCACCTTTTCATTCAGGTTCACATGTCCGCCTACGGCTGTGTCCCATTTACCGGGCTGAATGTCTTTGTTCATGTTTCGTTTCTGCAGGTATAATTCACCCTGTGAATTGAAAATATGCAAATGAACCACCGGATGAAGCCGGAAACTGCCGAAATGACATTCTTTGCGGGTGGCAGAACCGATGGTTTCGCCTTGTTCATTGACGATGGGAAATACTTCTTCTGTCATTAGCGTTGTTGTTTTCTTTTGCAAAAATAAAAAAAGAGTTCGACAATTCTGTCAAACTCTTTTGTGGGTTAGATCTTTTCAATCAACTCATCAAGTGGTTTTCGAAGTTTTGGCTTGTTTGCCAGATGGTCATTCGCTTCATCGCGATATCCCAATGTGAGCAAAACGACAGTTTCTTCCTTTGATGTATCGATGTGGAGTATTTCATTCAGAGCTGCGGGATTAAATCCTTCGATGGGTGTAGAGTCGATGCCGAGTTCAGCTGCTGCTACCATGGCAAATCCGAGCGCGATGTAAGCCTGACGGATAGCCCATTCAAACGTGTTTATTTGGTTACTGTTTTGTACCCGTGTAATTTTCTGACG
>Ga0209098_1002804_pt1 | contig 15046 bp, 14 predicted proteins | sample AD_JPNHW1_MetaG_FD_184429 | JGI IMG/M metagenome (GOLD analysis project Ga0209098, IMG submission 184429) | Active sludge microbial communities of municipal wastewater-treating anaerobic digesters from Japan - AD_JPNHW1_MetaG (SPAdes) (version 2) | ecosystem: Engineered > Bioreactor > Anaerobic... | reverse complement strand
GAATACGCTGAACCCACACCTGAAAGCTGGCTCCCACCTCGTTTTCTGGGGCTGCCTAAAGAGTACAACGCGACACATTCCAGGTTGGGTCTCTATGCACCACAAGGGGATTCTCGGGTTTGTGTCGCGTTGATGGCTTTAGGCTGGTCAGGCGGAATACGCTGACTGGTTGGGTCTCTATGTGGCACAAGGGGATTCTCGGGTTTGTGTCGCGTTGATGGCTTTAGGCTGGTCAGGCGGAATACGCTGAACCCACACCTGAAAGCTGGCTCCCACCTCGTTTTCTGGGGCTGCCTAAAGAGTACAACGCGACACATTCCAGGTTGGGTCTCTATGCGGCACAAGGGGATTCTCGGGTTTGTGTCGCGTTGATGGCTTTAGGCTGGTCAGGCAGAATACGCGGGCGCAAGGCGGCAATATCGCTAACGAGCCCGTTTTGCGGGACTTTGGCAACGAAGAATTTCATTCCTCCCGAGAATCGCCTTGTCTTAGGAGGACACAATGAAGCCTGAACTGAATGCTGGTGGACCCGCCGGGCCAGGCCTGGACCATTCCACCCCTGTTCCCAACGAAGTTCCCAGCGCGGACAGTGCCCGTGCCGCAAAGCCCGCAGTTGTCGTGATCGATCCCGCCTTCGAAGGCCCCGTGACCAATGCGCCGGCAAATACCAGCAAGGTGAAGTCGCCTGCAACGCCTGAGCAAGTTGCGCAGATCGAGTCCCGTGTCGATGCCGTGAAGGCAATGCTGGCCGAAGGTTACGTGAAGGGCAAAGTCGTCGAAGCCTTCGTCAACGGTCGGGGGCCTGCGACTGATCTCAGCGAAGCTCAGGCCAAGCGCATCATTGACCGCCTCAACCAGCAGGCTCCCACGGTGGAGAAGATCGAAGCTCCCGTGGTGGGCGAGGACGGGGCTTCCCTGGATGCCCCTGAGCCCCCCGAAATGTTGGATGGCGAGCGCGATCCGCATGTGGAGCCCGAGAACAATTACACAAATCAGCCTGCCAGTGATGCATCCAAGAACGAGGCACACCGCCTGCTCTTTGAACGCAAGGACCAGAATGGCGCCATGCGCACTGAAGTCATGGCCAAGACCCATGAAACCTTGCAGAACTGGGTTATCAAGGGTGCGGCCGACATTGGTTTTGACGGCACCAAGTTCGACCTGGGGAATCTGACCAAAGGCCAGTTTCAGGAGGTCCAGGCCGCGGCTCAGTCGGCCTCCATTCAGGCTCGTACCCAGGGCGTGGATTTCGAAGCTCTGCGTCAGCGCGGCAACTTCAAGCCGGAGACGGTTCGTGACTCCATCAATGCTCTCGTGGATGGTTCGGCCGCCAAATTGAAGCTCCCAGAACAGGTCACCGCGGCCCTCAAGAGTGAAAACATCCGGACGCTTCTGGATGCCAGTCGCCAGATCAACTCCGGCCTGAGCCTTCGGGTCAAGGAAGCGGAAGCCAATGGTGGCTACAAACCCACGATCTACGACTTTGCTCCCAACCTCGAGGTGGCGGCCAAGTACGCCATCAAGAAGGGGGGAGACAATCTCACCGTCGAAAGTGCGACGGCGGACATGACCGAGGCCCTGACAGCTGGAACACGGCGCCAACTCTACAGAGTCGCCGATGCCCAGGGGGTGAATGATTTCGCCCGTCTCGACATTCGGAACCCCGAGGCTGCTGCCCCCAAGGCTGCACGGACCCCTGATTGGGCCGCCAAGCCCATCACCAACAGTGAAACGATCGAGCAGATCAAGGCCAATTTCGAAGCGAATGGCTATGTCGGGATGCCCGGCCGGGTGAAGGACAAGTTGGAAGCCGGTACGTCCTTCGAGAAGTTGACCCAGGGGGACGCGGCCGAACTTCGCAAGGCGGGCTACATCCCCGCTGCGCCCGCGAATGGCCTCAAAAGGGGGGATTTGAAGGCTCCTCTGGCTGGGCCGGAGCTCGACAAAGTGTTGGCTGTGGCCAATGAGAAGACCACGGATGCCCTCTCGGCAGGCCTGACTTCTGGCCTGATCAGCAAGATCCGTGAGGCCAGCCAGGGCAAGGATGTGAAGTTCAATGGGTTCGATTACAACGAACTCAGCAAGAAAAACCTCCTGTAGTGCATGGACCTATGCCCGCCCGGTTCACCCGGGCGGGCTTTCTATGTGGTGAGCACAATGCTTGGACACACTCCCGAAGGCCCCTTGCCGTCGACGGCGAACGCGGCGCCCGAAGCCCAACCTGGAAATGTGGTGATGGCCGCCTCGCCTCGTCTCCAGGCTATTTCCCTGGCTGATGACTTGGACGACCTGTTCAACGAGATGCCCCAGGTTGACATTGAGGCTGCTCCCGTTGAGGGCAAGCCCATGGGCCGCCCCTTTGAACAGGTGGTGTTTGCTCCGCCTGCCTTGGAATTGGGGCATGGGACCACATTCACTCAGGTCTACTCTCCAAAGTCACTCAACCACGCCTTGCCCTTGGCCAATGTGGACCAAGTTCTCAATCGCCAGTACGCCTTTGCGGATTCGGCGACCCCGGCCACGCTTGCAGCCATTCCTCCGGTGATCGGCAGCAAGCAGATCCAGCTGACTCACCTGGAACTCCGCTCGGTGGTCGCAAACGCGATCCAGAGCCTTGGCGACATGCAGCCCCAGGACATCGAGGATGGGATTGAACCCATTGAGAACAAAGCCCTCCCCGGCCTTCCAAGCGCTCCCGAGGTGCTGGCCCGCGTCGAGGACGTGATCCGAGAGATGCGGAACCAGGGCTACATCACCCCAGTCCCTCGGACATCGCCAAACCTGGACCTGGTGGACCGTGCCGTGCGTCATGCGGGGTTCCCCAATGAATGGCGGGATACCTTCACCGCAAATGCGCCGGCCGCCGCCTACGAGCTAACGCCCGAAGGTCGCGCCGCAGGCGAGCTCATCCGCCTTCGCAACGATGGCCCTGTTGTGGGCGTTGGCGGTGACGAGAGTGAAGTCCTTCTGCCGGACACGCTGGAAAAGGTGGCCTATGCCGGTGCCATGGCAGGGCACGAGATCCTGATGGATCACTACGACGCGGGCTTGTTGGGGGCCGGGGACATTGGGCGTGCCTTGGCTCAGGAGTCTCTGGATATCCGAGACAGTTTGATGCTTCCGGGGAACAAGAACCCCGATGTCGTGGCGGGGCGCGTTCTTGAGAATCTGGATGCGACGATCGAGGCTGCGACCTATGTGGTTCAGCAAGAAGAGCCCGAGATGTCTGTCGCGGCGATGGCGATTCGACCAGAGGAGATCCGAGATGTGCTGAAGCTCAGCCAAGACTCGATCGCGATGGTTCCGCAACTGGCCGTGGATCCTTTCGTTCGCGAGAGGATGACCCAGGCCTCAGCTGTTTACGAAGCGCTCTCTCGACTGCAGACGGCCCGCGATGGGTTCCAGCAAGGTGCCGATCTGACCCAGGCGGAGGCATGGAAACGTCCCCAGTCTCTTGCTGACGACATTGATCTGCGCCCGATCGCGGCAATCTCTGAAGCACATCAACGCTTTGAGGAAGCTGGCGTGCGGCCTGATGTCGCGGATCTCTCTCTGGTGTGGAGCGAAGACAAGCAGCACTTGGCTGGGAACCTGCTCAAGAACTGGATCCCAGAACTGGATCTGGAGCGAGTGGATGAAGTCAGGGCCATCGACGCTTCCTTCAGTTCCTTGTGGATGTACCCCTGATCGTGGTGATGATTTGGCGCAAGGGGCGGCGAAGTGCCGCCCTTGTTTTTTGCCCCGCCAGAAAATTTGTCTGGAAGAACCTGGAGAAAGAGGGGGGCTCATGAGCTTGCTTGGAAATCTGATCCCAAAGGAGTATCCGAAAATCCGTGATCTGGTGGACACCGCGGAGTCCGAAGGCCACGTCCTTCTGCTGAGCCTGCTCAGCCGATTACACCAAGGGCAAATCAGTTTTGGGGACTTGGCGCTCAACAACCTCGATCCTGCGGAGGAAGAGAAGGTCTTCATCCAGAAACTGCGGATCATCATGGGCCTGGCGGTGGTGTACCAGGCTCGCGATCTGTCCTACTCTCTCGAGGAACAGATCGACGACTTCCTGCTGTTCCGGGATACCCGATCTCTCCTGCTATTCCGTTACGTGTCGCGCTTTCGGACAGGTTCGCTCCAGCCTGTTCTCTGGGCCATCCAAGAGGAGGAGAAACTCGCTGCCAAGGAGGAACTCCCTTTTGGGTGGCGGCTCCCCGTGGACATCCTAGTCGCCATTGGCGACGAAGTTTCGCGCTGGCATGAAGGGCTCTTGCAAGACATCGAGAAGAGCTATTTGCCCCCAGAGGAAATGGTCGGAGAGGAGTCTTTGCGGGCCCTGATGAAAGGGTCCCTGCTTGAAACCGCCCACTTCCTCCACGATGAACTTGCCTTCTGCACGATGACGGCCGCCCTGGATCGGGTGCGGGCCCGATTCGGGATCTGCAGCATCAGCATGACGCAAGAATTGGGCGTCGAATTCGAGCGGGGGCTTGCCCTCGTGGATGACTGATGGTTATCGCCGTGCGTGCGCTTCTGTTTCTTGCCGCAGCTGCCCAGGCGCTCTGCGCCCAAGTCTCTGTGTCTCGAACTCCGGAGGGGCAGATCGTCTATCGAAGGCGGGGGGAGGACCCTGTTTTCAACCGATATGGGATCGGGATCCCACCGCGAGGCACGGACCCTGAACTATGGTACGCCTACGATCCCTATATCCGCTCCTATGCAGAGGCTTCTGGGGTGGATCCGGTGTTGGCCAAGGCCATCATCTACTGCGAGAGCCGGTTCCATTGGAAGGCCACCAGTCGCACTGGGGCCCGGGGCCTCATGCAGTTGATGCCCAAAACCGCGGAGCGGATGGGGCATGCTGGCGACCCCTACGATCCAATTCAGAACATCCGCTCAGGCATCACCTATCTGGCCAAGCTCCAGACTCGATATCACGGGAACCTCATCAAGGTGGCTGCTGCCTACAACGCGGGTGAAGGCGCAGTTGACCGTCATGGGGGAGTTCCCCCCTTCAAGGAAACCAAGGCCTATGTCCCATCTGTTCTCTACACATGGGATTGGATTCAGCGCCCACGAGGATAACCATGCAGAACTACCTTCTCTCACTCCTTCTACCTGCGGCCCTGATGGCACAGGCCCCAACTGGGGGCCATCCCTTGGATTCCAAGGGGCAAGAACAATGCGCCGACGGAAAGGCGACGGCAACAGACCCCGACATCCCAATGAAGGAGGTCCCGCTTCGGGAGGTGAAGTCCCATACTCCGATCCCTGGGAAGCCGGTTCGCTACGTTCGGGTTCCGACCTCAACGACGCGGATCGACCAGAAGAAGCCCTACATGCGGGTCTACTACTGGCCTCCCATGGCGCCTGAGGCGACGGACCAGAGCGGCAACAACAACAGCGGCAGCAGCACTGGGGCGAGGCGCTTAACCGGCGGGATGATTTTGGACCCCGTGAACTTCGCGACCAACAGTAGCGAGATCCTGCCACCGGCCTCGCACTTGGAGGCTGTTGCGGAGTGGCTCCGGGAGGATCCCAACCGCTCCGTGAGCCTCAAGGGTTTTGCGGATCCCCGTGGATCCAAGGCCCACAACAAGAAGCTCTCCCAGAGGCGTTCTGAGGCCGTGAAGGCTGAACTGGTGCGACTGGGAGCGTCCAGCCGCCAGATTGCTTCGGAAGGCCTGGGCGTGAAGGGGCAACTTAAGAAGGGCCGCACGCCGGAGGACCACTGGTGGGTTTCCCGTCGCGTGGAGATCACGCTGCACTCTGCTGCTGAGTGCGCCGAGAGCAAGAAATCAGGTTCTAAGATCCAGAACTTGGTCGCCAAGGACGAGACAAAGAGCGCCAGCAAGGAGTAGCACATGCCCATCCTCGCAAAGGTTAAAGACCGTGTTGCTGGCAACATTGAACGGAAAATCGAGAGTTGGCGCCCCGTCCAGGGCGAACACGCGCAGCGCGTGAAGAGTATCGAGGCGGCCTATCTGATCCTGGTGCTGTTCGGCATGCTGATCGCACTGGGGTATTCGGGTGGGTCTGGGTTTGGGGTGCTCGCGGTGCTGGCGATGACCTTCGCGTTGGCCAGTGACAGGTTCGTGAAACCTGTTGCGGTTCGGGCCATCTACGATGGTCTGGCCTCCAAGTTCGGCTGGCCTGGGTTTGAAGCTGGATATCGCCAAGACCAAGAGCGGAAGCAGGAAGGTGAGCGGATCCGCGAGGAGAACATCCGCTCCGGCAAGCGTGAACCCGGCTTGATTGAGAAGCTATTTCGCCCCCAAAGGCCGGATGAACCGTCCGCTGCACCGAAGGTCGATCCCGTGGGGCCAATCAACGACACTGCAAAGCAGATCCTGAGTGCCTGGGCGGGGCTCCCCAAAAGCCGCCGGAGTGCCCGGGCACTCGAGGTGGTCAATGCCTTAAATCCGATCTGCAAGCACGCTGCACTCGATGTCGTCGAGGACGCGGATGCCGAACAGAAACCAATTGCCGCAGACACCGCGTTGAGGATGCTCTGCCGCGAGTACACAATCGAACTGAAGCCGGAGATTGCTTAATCGCCATGCGTGATCGTCGAGAAACAGATCCTGATGTTCTGAAATCGATGGGGACCTATCCCCTCAAGGGTTTGGGCCATCTCCTGATCAATGAGGAGATCGGGGGCCAGACCATCATGGAAGTCGAAGTAAAGGGGCTCCGAGTCCGTCTGGCGACGGGGTACAGCGCCTTCCGAGATCGAGCGAAGTTCTCTATTGGGAGCCGGGTGAAGTTCTCGGCGAATCCCATCGCTCTGAATGGGAACCAGGTCTTGGTCGGCGCCATGCGTCTTGAAGATGCTGGGGCAAGCACGGAAGAGTGCCTTGAGCTTGCGATCGACCGCTGGGTTGGTGACCAGCCCATTTCTGGGACGGTCCAGTTGAGTATTCAGGATGGCATCCGGGGCCAGAAACCCTGGGCCCTCAAGATGGCTTTCCAGGATGGCAAGATCCATTTTGAAGCGTAGCCATTGGGTCGCCATCCCAACCACTGAAGCCCTCCTTTGAGGGCTTCAGTGTTGTGTGCCGGGCATGTCCGGCAGCTTCGAGGGTGAGAGTACGCACGGTGGTGTGACAGGGAAAGCCGGTGACGGCCTTCTTTGTGGTTGGCGGCTCGCTCAATTGCTCCGGGCCTTGGTCAAGCGGAAGCGCGGGGCTTCCAAGTTGCGAAGGCGGGTGTTGAGCAGTTTCATGCTCAAGGAGTCTTTTGGCACGGCGTCAATGTCGGCCAGATCCAGGATCCGCGAGGCCGGGATTGCACAGGCTGTCAGCAGCCTGCGATGACGGTTGATTCTTCGGGTCGCAGTGGAAAGGGTGTTGGCCCCCGCCAGGGCATGCGCCAATCGGTATCCAGCGAGGATTTGGGTGGACCCCTCAGGGAAGATCTTCTCCAGTTCCGACGCTTTTGCGGTCAGTGCTTTCCCGAGAACAAATCCCGCTTCACCCGGGTGGGTTTTGCGGGCGATGTCGAATGCATGGATTGAGCTCAGGCCGGCACCATGTTTGGTCATCAGGAGGTTGTAGGCCCGGGCCCAGACATCGTTGCTGATCGACAACTGAACCTTGGCAATAGCCAAGTCCAGGTGGGTCCAGGAGAGGCCGCAGTCCATATCCAGGCGCTGCAGGATGCTGTCGTCGTCGAAACGACAGCCGTGCATAAGGTAAATGCGGCTCACAACCCCCGCCTCTTCCTCTGGGAGCAGATCCCTATACAGCTTCACGGAGGCCTCCGAACATTCGAATTGAACGGGACGCAACGAACAAGAGCAGGAGCACCAGCGCCGCGATCGGGAAGATGTACAGCGCGAACTGCCATCCCAACTTGGTATAGCCCGTCTCGATCCGCGAGTAGGGGAGGGGGGCCCCGAATCGCAGGTAGTCTTTGCTGGGGCTTATCGCGACGGGGACCTCCCCTGCGAGCCAGGGCACCACGAGTTCTGTCCCCGATAACTGCCCAACTCGGTATCCGATCAGCCCCAGTTCCAGCAGGCGCCCTTTTGCCTGCACACTTGCCCCAGTGCTCTCGAGGTAGCCCATCCATCCTGAGATCGTGGGGTTGAGGGCCGCGGTGATCCGAGGGTCGTTGCGGACTTTCAGAACCAGTTTGGGGTCGCGGATCTCGCCGCTCATAGTGATGATTCCCTTGGAAATGGGTTCCAGGGCGATGCCGTCGGAGGCATTCGCGTCCTCGGTGCGCCTCCAGAGCTCCATCAGAGGCTTGACGGCGGCCTTGTTGATGGCTGGCGTGTAGCCTGGGCACGGGAAGTATTTCTGGATGTAGGGGATCTGATAATCAATGCCCGGGACTCGCTTTTCCAGGTCTTTCCACTGTACGCGGGGCTTCCCGTTCACAATGTCGGTGAAGTAGATGCGCGATGTGTTGAAATCCCGGACGCCATAGAGGGCCTGGGAGAAGGGGACGCCAACCCCAATGCCGATCGCCGTCAGATGACGCTGTAGCGCGGACATCTCGTTCTGTGGGTCCACAGCACTGTTCACCTGGATCTCGTTCTCGGGGGCCATCACCAGATCCGGTAGCGTGCTGGAGAGCATGATCATCGGGTAGATGGCGCGATTCGACTGTCCTGCGAAATTGGCAGCGAAGGGAGGCATCCCACCTGGGATGGCGATGACCTTATGTTCAACGACCTTCCGTGACATGCCATTGCAGCGTCCGAGCCACTGCTGGTAGCCCAGCTGCACGCCTCCGAGGACCGCGAAGGCGATGCCGATGCTGTAGATGATCTCGGAACGCTTCACCGGGACCTTGATCCACCGTATTAGGAGCATGCCCCATCCGAGGATCATTCCCCCCGCGAGGTTGCTTCCGAAAGCCCAGATCATGGCGGGAAGTGAGACAAAGAGAACGGCCGCAGGCTCAAAGGCATAGGGCCGGAGCATCCAGATGGAGAGCCCCGACCAGATGCCAGCTACAACGACAAAGATGGTGACGGGCTTGGCTTGTTTCCGGATCAGCAGAAGCCCAAGGGTGATGGCGGTGACGGAGGGCAGGGCTTCCCAGAGGCTCAACCCACTCCAGAGGAGGATCGTCTTGGGCCAGGAGAGGGATGCCGCCCCCCGGAAGAGCGGGAGGATGAAGGTGAAGTAGCGGAAGGCCCAGACGGTGGTGGTGATGCCGACGAGGAGAAGCGGGACATCAAGGGCGCCGGCCAAAGCCGCCAAAAGGAAGCCCATCCATAACATCCAACCGGCGGCCCCGTCTCCTCCGCCAGTCCATAGGGCCCAGGCGGCTCCTCCGATGATCAGCCCGCGGATCGCGACCTTGGCCGAGCCGTTGAGAAGCGCCCAGCATCGCGTCGTGCTGATTCTCCGCAGATTCATGCGATGTTGGAGGGGATTCAGTAATTCGAGTATTGGCATAGGGTCACCTGAGCTTTTAGGCTACGGATTCCGCGTTTTCTGCCGATTTGGGCTTCTGAATTGTTTGTCTGAGATCCTTGTCCACCTGAATTCAACAGCAGGCTTGTCTGGGGAGGAGATAGATTTCGTGAGCAGTAACCCCGACATCACATACCAGTTGTCCCGCCGGGCTCAGCAAGGCATCCATGAATCCATGGCGCAACTCCGCCGTTGGGGCGTGTCTCCTTCGGAGACCTTCACGATCGCAATGGCGAACGAAATCGCTCTCGCAGAGTTGCACGAGCGTCGGGTAGTCCTTCCGTGCCACTGGTTTTATGTCCTCCAGGCGCTGGCGAGCACCTATGGCCCTGTCGCACTGGCTGCCGAGATCGACAGTTTGGCCAAGGTCATCTCCGAAGAGGAAGACCGCTCGGCTGGGGAATTCAATCGGGTTGGGCCTTCTTTGGCCCCCTTCGCTCGTGGCTTGGTGTTCCTGGCCTGTGCGTTTGAGACCGACGGCCTCGCCAAGATTGTAGAGGCCCAGCGTGTGTTCGGCACAGATGGTGTGATTCATGTCGCCGGGCTCCGGCAGGCCATGACGCCAACCCAGAACAAGCAGCAGAATTACATCCGCACCTCGCTCGCTGCGCTCCATTCGGAGATCTGTCCGATGGCCAATGAGGCGTGGCGGGCCTTCTTCGCTTGGGCCTTCGCGACCCCGACGACCGCGGCCCTGGGGGACGCACTCGGTATCCGGGGCCCCCGGACGAACGCAGACCTTGTTGATGAGATCGAGGATCTCCTCGGCCACCAGTTCTGGCTGCGCCCGCAGGTCCCAAAGGATCGGAGGTGCCTGGATGTATTCGCCCGAAATCCCTATCCGAAAAACGCCGAACGAATGGTATTCGCCGAACTGATCGAAGGCGCATTGCTCGGCAGGGCGAAACCAGAACTCTCCCCGTTCCGGATGATGTCGGTTTGGCCGTCCATGGTCGGCCGCCTCACGACACTCGAGTTTGTCGAGAAGACGATTCAGGGCTTGATGAGTACGGGGATCCCGTGCGACATATTCGAGCTCGGTTCAGACCCAGATCTTGTTCTGGATCTCGCGACTGGCATCAAGAGCATCCGCAAATCGCTTTCGGGTTCGGTTGAGGGCCGCCTGGTGGAGAAGGCCCTCGATGCGTGGGCCCCCGTTCTCGCTGCAATCAATGCATCAGGTGAACTGAGCGGTCTCGGCCCATTACTGGACGAGCTCAAGGTTTGAATCCAAGTGGTTATCCCTGACCGTGGGGATAGAGGCCTTGTTCCGGCGCCTAATGGTTTGGGCCTTGATGCGGTATTGCTTGATGGACGAGTTCCAGTCGAAGTGATAGAAGAACACCAACTGCATGTGGGGGGGGAGTAGCCTGAGCAGACAAAAAGCGTCATAGGCGATCTTCCCAACTTGGACTTCCGGTTCCCAGATCGGGAGTAGGCTGCCCCAGAAGATGGATTTGAGGGCGGAGTCCAGAACCGCCCCGAGGGGGAAGAACCGAGCGCATCGGGTTGGGTCACCCACAATGGTGGGGTATTGCTTGAAGAGCTTTATGGCGATGTCCCAGGCATGTTGGATTTCCGTGGACGAGAACAAGGTGGGAGCCCAGTTGGCGGGGAACTGTTGTTTGAACTTGCGGAGTTCCTGTAGAACGATTTTCGTCAGAAAGATGATCTGCTGGTCGTCGTCCCGAGGTTCTGCAGGGGTCTGATGGAGGCTTAGCAGCGTGGGCATCTCCATGCATGACTTCTCGATTGAAGCCCGCAGTTCTTGCAGCGCGAAGGGGGAGATGCCTGCCTCTTGGGGCTCCATGCCCACCTCATGCCACGCTTGGTAGAGCTTGCGCCATTTGGTGATGGAGGTGTCGTGCAGCAGCCCAGCCCCAAAGATTTGGGTGAGTAACCGGCGGTCGATGTACCTAAGTTTGTTTTGGCGTTTCAACTCATCAATGGAATGGATCAGCATTCCGCGGTGGTAAACGGATTCCTTCTCCATGGTCGGGTGCATGGCGTTCTGACTGCGCAGCATATCGAGGGCTTCTTCGAGCGGGACGAAAGTCACTTTGACGGGCTTGTTGAGGAGGCAGCAGGCGACAACACGCCGCAAGCCTTCAACGACAACGTATTGCACCCGATCCAGGTCAATGGCGACGCCAGGAAGGGCTCGTATGGGCCGCCCACCATACTGGTCCCAGATCTCATCCGATGTTGTGGAGTCCAGGTCTCCAGAGAGTTCAAAGGCGATGATGGGTTTCTGCTCCCCCGCCTGGACTGCGCGGATCTCGTCCAATACTCCCAGGTATGAATAGCCTGGCTTCTGGCTTGGATGGTTGCCAGCAATGGCGAGAGACCGCAAAGCCGACCCTTGAATCTCGACATCAACGTGGGCGCGTGGGTCTTCAGCCTTCAGGCGTTTGAGCTTTTGAGTCCGCATCTCTCCGCTTCTCCAAGAGTGAAACAAGCAGAGGGTATCCTACGACGCAAAATAAGGTGAAAACCACTGAAAAAGTGCAAAAGTGAAATGCGGCTGTATCAGCTGGCGCGTTTTCGCTGAACACGTGTGGCCTGGATCATGCGGTTCAGTAGGGCACGATGGTCTTCAGAGAGGCCGACCACGCAGAACCTCGCCAATTCAGCACTCGCCAACTCGTCGTTGAGCGCGATCAGGCCAAGGAACAGATCGGTCATACCGGGCCCCTCAACCCGGGAGAAGTTGATGGTGATGATGCCCCGCCCGCGTTTGGCAGCCAAAAGGCAGGCGTCCAGCAGGCGCCAATTTGCGCCGGTTGTGACGCAGCGGAATCGCGATGGGTAAAGGAATGAATGGGCGCAAAGTTCCATGCGCTCATTCTGCCGAGATGGAATTTTCACTCAGCTGTGGCTCAGCAGATCCTTGCGCTTCGATCTCTTTTTGGCGGGCGCGGGCGATGCGGTTTTCCCGGATCTTGCGGACCCTGACCTTCCGGATCTCGGCTCGGTCGTGAGCGGCCTTGCCCTCTTGGGGGAGGCGAAACACCAGCAGATCCACAACCTGCGTGTCGTTGATGTAGGCCCCATAGGGTTCGGGTTCGAGGTCCCGGGATTCCTTGGTGGTGCGGCCGCCCCGGTGGGTCTGCAGGGCATCAGTCGTCGGCTTCTGGACGTTATCGGCGTCCATCGGGTGAATGAGCGCCGTATCCCGGGCCTGGACCTCCCGCCATGCGACGAATGTGTATGCCAGTCCCGGGAACACAGCGAGGCGAATCTGCCCTTGGATGGGGGCGATCTTGAACTCCGCGCAAAGGCCCCCGAGCCAAGTCATCCACCTCTCAACCATGGGTGCATGACGGAGACTGGGCTTCTTCGTTTTCGGGTTGAGAAAGGCCTGAGGGCGATCAAACCCGATGGTTCGTTCTTCGACTCGGAGGCAGTGCCAGCCCCGATCGATCCAGTAGGAGGCATCGATCTCTGGCCTCGCGATCTTCGACTGGATCCGCTGAGCGCTGGCAGGGGGGACATGCCCAGGCCCCAGGAGGCTGAACATCGCCTCCTGATACGCCGCCAGTTGGGCTTCGACCAAGGCCAGCGCATCGCGCTTGTCGCCGTGGGCGCCTTTCCGGAGGACTGCGAGGGCCTGTTTGATGGGGTCCATCCCATTACGCCTTGAGCGAGTAGGTGCGGGCTCGGGTGGACCCAGCCGCGTCCAGGATGCCCTTCTCCATCAAGACATTGAAGACGTGGCGCTGGAGCGCCTTGGCCGCTGCGGTCGGATCCTCCTCGGGATCGACCAGGGCGTTCTTCACCTGGATGCTGTTGGCCACTCCGTTTTCGCGGATGAATGCAATGACCCGCTGCTGGAGCTCCTCGCGCTGGAACGGAGACTGGAGGTTCTCGATGGTGAGGATGGCGGGAAGGGGGCCCCGCGCCTGGGCAGTGCGGCGAAGCTGCCTGCGGGAAGCCTCGGCCTGCCCCTCTTGCCCCTGGAAGGAAATGCCGAGGGCACTCGCAACGGCACCAGTGCCCGTCAACGGTGCGACCGGGACAGGTGTGGAGGCTTGCGCCATCGCCGGGCGTGGCGCCGGGCGTGGAGCGGGCGCTGCATCCGCGGGCACAACGGGAGGCTTCTCCCCAAGAACAGCCGCCACCAGCTTCGTTGCCTGAGCCAACGCTTCGGGTTCGGTGATGTTCATGTCGGCAGCCAGGTTTCTGGCGTGCTTGCGGACGATGTAATCCCGCACTTTCTCGGGAGGGATGCTGAACTCTGCGGCCTCGGCTTTGAGTTCGGTGAACCAAGCGGGGATCGCCTTGGCGATGGGCTTCCCGCTTTCGGCGCGAGCGACATGGGCCTCGGACTCGGCCATGGCCGCTTCCATGGAAGGGCAGCCATCAGCCACCAAGGCTTGGGCATGCTTCTTGACGATGTAGGCCCGGATATTGGGGATGCCAAATTCCTGGGCCTCATTGGCGAGGCTCACATACCATTCTGGCTTGGCCGGAGGGGGAACAGGGGCCATGGCGGCGCGTTCCATGCGACGGCCCGAGGCGGAGAACTCGGCGGCCGTAGGGGCCGTCTGGGTGGCCTGGGTGGCCATTTCCAGGTTGATGAGGGGATTGGACCAGACAAGGGCGCCGGTCGCGGGGTCGAAGGCCTCCAGGGCGATGGGCTCTGCGATGCTCTTGGCAGAGGGCCCCCGCATGTAAAAACGGCAACGCTCCACAGAGATGATCACGACATCCCGATTGACCAATCGCTGCTTGACGTTCTCTGCGATCTGGCGGAGTTCGTCAGTCATGAAGTCAGCCAGTGAGCGGTCCTGGGGAATTTCAGACTCCTGGATTTCACACAGAGGGATGGCGACGGGACGCCAGAGCTCGTGCATACGCCCCATCGACTGGCTGAGGCTCTGAAACGCAGGGTCTTCCAGGAGAGGAATGGCCTGCTCCAGAGACATGGCGAAAAGGCCGGGACTGACGAGGTGCTTCCCGGAGTAGTGGGGTTCCAAGCTCACCACACCAAAAGGAAAGCCGGGGTGCTCCTGCCCCTTGCCCAGCGTGCGGACACGCACCCTTCCCGTCGCGATCGAAATGGCTGCGCCCGCGGCGGCTGCGGCCATAGCCTGGCCAAGTGATGTCCCGAAGTCCGTTCCTTTGGTGGGGATGTTCATTGGATCCTCCTTTTGATTCGTCTGATTACGCCCCGGTGTTGTCGGATACGCCCGTCATTCGTCCCCCATTCGTCCAGTCTCGGTCAAAACGTGGGTGAATGCCAGGAATTTATCTTTGCCCTCGTGCTTATTTTTCGTTCTGAGATCCGACAGAAATTTTCTTGGGAGTCGAATAGGCCATTCCGCGAGCGTTTCGCAAAAGGAGAAGAAATGGCCAACGAAGAGAACAAAGGGCTGATCCCCAGCGGTGAGGCTCTGAAGGGGAAGCCCCTTCGCCTGAAGATCCAGTCCCGCGTGGATCTTCCCATCGGGACCAGCAACCAGGACTTCGGGGCCTTGCTGGATCACCCCGTTGAAATCAACGCGAAGACCTATCCCTTGAGCGGGTGGATGGGCACCCGCGACAAGAGCATGCCCGTTGTCGCCGAGTACTCGGAGAACCCCGAGAAGGCCAGTGATGGTGTCAAGGACAAGCCCAGTCTC
>Ga0209098_1002803_pt1 | contig 15046 bp, 13 predicted proteins | sample AD_JPNHW1_MetaG_FD_184429 | JGI IMG/M metagenome (GOLD analysis project Ga0209098, IMG submission 184429) | Active sludge microbial communities of municipal wastewater-treating anaerobic digesters from Japan - AD_JPNHW1_MetaG (SPAdes) (version 2) | ecosystem: Engineered > Bioreactor > Anaerobic... | reverse complement strand
ATGCAGAATCTTTTAACTCCAAAATAAAACTATTTAGAGCAAATTTAAGAGGTGTAGTGGATACGGAATTTTTTCTCTTTAGACTTCATAAACTTTTTGCTTAGTCCCCAGAAAATTTATGTGACCCGTTAAATCCCAAAAATATGGAGAATCACTGGTTTTTGAAAAGGTTAGTTTAACTTCTTTCGCTTCATTTATTGTAAGAGCAATAGTTGCTGACGGTAAAAACTTTAAATAATTATTATTTATTTTAATGGCAGTATCATGGTTTGTGATATCATAAAAGTACTTGTTGCCTTTAACGAAAAAGTCTCTGAGATTAATTCCTCCATCTATCTTCCATTTTTTTATTTTCGTGCCAATTCTCCATGATAAGTAATGTCCTTGTTGTGAATAATTATTTGACCATGTTTGTGGTAAAAATAATTTATCAAGAATATAGTATTGAACAGTATAAGTGTTATTAAGAAAAGACCAAAAATAATATGATAAATTCCAATGAGATTCTTTAAAAAAAGATTTATTATAAAAGAAACTGCAAAAAACACTTGGATCTTCTTTTTCCATTGCTTGCATATTTGTTCTGTAAATACTGTCAGTATTCAAAGAATTTAATATGGTGTAATTATAATTTCGATTTACAGTACTTGGGTAATTAATGAATTGAAGACCTCCAAACACTCTGAGGTACGTATCATTTGTGTCAAATTTATGCCAATAAGAACAGCGGAATCCTTTATATTTCAAATTGTAATTTATAAATTCGTTTTCGCTAAACATATTTAAGGTTTCCTTATCTTCAATTTCTGTGAATGAATTTAGGGTAGAAATTACTGATGTTTTTTTCTGATATATTCCTCCTCCTAAATTTATCCTCGTATTATCGGAAGACTTATATACAAACCCAATGTATTCATTGAAATCATCAGATTTATCATTTCTATTTAAATCGAAATATTTTATAGCAGATACTCCTAACGCATTAAAATTTTGATTTGTTATGGAATTCAAATTATCAATATTATTTCCGTATGAAAAATTATTAATTACTGTTAGCTTTTTATGCTTATAATTAATATTTATAAATTCTTCTGATTTGTCAATATTTTCCAAATTAATGGAATTAAGTTTTGATGATACTAATCCGCTTAGTCCATCGTTTTTTATCGATTTTAGTTTAATATTTATAATTCCTCCTCTACCACTACCTCCAGTTTGCATTGCAGCATCGATCAATTCTATTTTTTCAACTTTGTCCACCGGAACCATTTCAATTTTAGGATATAAATTTTCTACTGGCTGGTCGTCAACATAAATTGTAGCTGTTGCGCCTTTGTATCTAATATTTCCATCATCACTAACCACTACCCCCGGCATTGTTCTTAATAAATCTAAAACGGATCTTGCTGCTACGATTTTGCCTTCATTCATAGTAAAAATTTTTTTGTCGAATTTTTGTTCAACAACGTTTATATTTCCTACAATTGTCGCTTCTTTTATTTGGGTTGCATTTGGAATTATATTTATAACGCCAATATTAATTTTGGAATCATTGTTAAAAGCAAAATCAAATCTTTTATCATTATAGCCCATGTATCTGGTTAATAAATACATTCCTTTCTGATAAGAAATATTTTTAAATATAAATTCCCCTTTATCATTGGATAAAATATTGGTTAATATTGAATCTTCGTTATTTTTTAATATTATATTTCCATATGGAAGTTTTGATTTTGTAGTGCTGTCGGCAATAGAACCAATTATATCAATAGTTTGCGATTTGCAAGTTATTGTAAATAGGATAAACAGGACATGAATTATTTTTTTCATATTCCAAAAATAGAAGTTATTTATTTGATTTTACCAGGCATTTCCCATTATCCCATATTCCATTCAAGCTGTCAGTAGGAATAAAATTATTTTTTTCATCAAGAAAATTTCCGAGGGAATCTTTTTTTATAATTTTCATTTGGCCTCCAATAATGGCATCGATAACAAGAACCTGCAATTCAACTTCAGAAATATTTTTATTTTCTTTTCCGATTTTAATTCCAATTTTATTATTGTATAAATCCATATCACCATTGGCTTTATCAGGATGAGCGCCATCTTCAAGCCGATGCTTTTTGTAATCGATATAATTTGCTTTTTCATGTGCACGACCAAGTTTCAGTGCTTTGCGCCAGCCGATCTGTTGCGCCAGTGTAGCCATCCAATAGGCATGACGAAATGCATCAACCTGACCACCATTTTTATCTCCGTCTAAAGTTTTTATTTTGGCAACACTGTCGGTTACTTTTAAAATGTATTGTGAAATATTCCATGCTTTCATGGCTACAAACGGATGTTTTATAGCCCAGCATTTTTCAGGTCGGCTTAATTTTCGAAATAATTTTAATGATGAAGTATGCTGTGCATTAAGTGATACATGTAACAGTAAAAGAATAATAAAAATATTTTTTTTTAATAAAGATTTCATAAAACTATCACAACTATTATATATAAAAACTTTTTGCAATAGGTTATTTTAATTTTTCAGCATAATAAAAATTTGCAGGAAGTCCGCCCGTATGCCAGAAAAGTACATTTGAATTTGAGCGTATCTTTTTATTCTTTATGAAATCCAACATACCATGAAAAGCTCTGGCAGTATATACAGGATCAAGTAAGATGCCTTCAGTTGTTGCTAATTCTTTAATGGCAGATATTTCATCATTGGTAACAACTCCGTATCCGTTTTCATCATAACCCTTAATAAGTTTGATGTCTTTGAGTTGGTAATCTTTCCGGAAGTTAAATAATTTTTTTCCGTCGGTTATAATGTTTAAAACCACTTCTTCTAAAGTTAATCCATTCGTTTCGGCTTTATCTATATTGATTGGAACTAATTCGGAATTTAATTCAAATAAATCTTTCCCCAATGTTAATCCTGCCTGCGTGCCACCGGAGCTTGAAGCAAAAAAGATATAATCAATTTCCAAATTAAGTTCAGTAAGTTGTTGTTTTAATTCCTTTACAGCATTTACATAACCGAGCGCTCCGGTAATATTTGAACCACCATAAGGTATTACATAGCACCTTTTTCCATTTGCTTCCAGTTCGGTTTTTAACAATGAAATATCTTCTCCTTTTCTTTTTCCTCCGTTAAAGTGAAAATGCGCTCCTAATAAATGCGATAGCAACAAATTGCCATTGTATTTTTCCGGGTCTGTTCCATCCAGCATTAAATGGCATTCTATGCCTGAAGCAGCACAAGCTGCAACAGTTTGCCGACAATGATTTGATTGCTGTGCACCTGCAGTTATAATAGTATTACAGTTATTATTTATGGCTTCGTATATTAAATATTCGAGTTTCCTGGTTTTGTTTCCTCCGCTGGCTAATCCAGTATTATCGTCTCTTTTTATAAAAATATTAAAATCAGAATATTTTTTTGATAGATTTACCATTTTATGCAATGGTGTTGGTAAAAATCCCAGATTGATTTTGTTGTTTAATATCATTTTCGTTAAAAAGTTATAATGGATTTCAAAGGTAAAAATAATAAGAATCAAAAAATAATCATTTCACCCAATAACCTTATTAATGCCACTTTGTCATTGTTTTAGCAAATTGCATTATCTTTGCAGCGCAGGAAACATTATGATTTATATTACTCGCAGAGAATCGTTCAATGCAGCCCATAGACTTTTCAGGGAAGATTTTTCCGATGAAAAAAATTTTGAAGTCTTTGGGAAATGCTCCAATCCTAACTGGCACGGGAATAATTATACTTTGTTCGTAACAGTAAAAGGAAATATCAATCCTCAAACCGGATTGCTGATTAACCTGAAAGATTTAAGTGCATTAATAAAATCGGAAATCATTGAGAAAATCGACCACAAGAATATAAATATTGAAGTCGATTTTATGAAAAATGTTTTGGCATCAACAGAAAATATTGCAATTAAAATTTGGGAACAGCTTGAAGTTCCTGTAAAGTCAATGGGCGCTGAATTGCATTGCATTAAATTGGTTGAAACAGAAAATAATTTTGTAGAATATTTTGGGAAAGAAAAGAAATAAGTTGACAAGTCATAAGTTATAAGTAGAAAATATTATTGGAATAAAATAAATTTTATGATTGATATAAATAAAGAAATGGGAAAGCAGAATGAGATGGATGGCTATGCAAAGATTGATGCTTACAATCCTGAACTGATAAAAAAATTATCTGCTCATTATTATGAAATTTTAGGACTTATTGGTGAAAACCCTGATAGGGAAGGGCTTTTGAAAACTCCCGAAAGAGTAGCCAAATCATTACAATTTCTTACTTACGGCTATGATCTGAACCCGGAAGAAATTCTACGTTCGGCCATGTTTAAAGAAGATTATAAACAAATGGTTCTTGTTAAAGACATTGAAATTTATTCGATGTGTGAACATCATATGCTTCCATTTATAGGTAAAGCTCATGTGGCATATATTCCCAACGGGTATATTGTAGGATTAAGTAAAATACCTCGTATTGTTGATGCTTTTGCCCGTAGGTTGCAGGTACAGGAAAGGCTTACTACACAAATTAAAGAATGTATTCAGAATACACTTAATCCTTTAGGTGTTGCGGTAGTTATTGAAGCGGAGCATTTATGCATGCGCATGAGAGGGATACAAAAACAAAATTCTGTTGCTACTACTTCAGATTTTACAGGCGCTTTCTGTACTGAAAAAACGCGACAGGAGTTCATTCATTTATTAAGTTCAAATCTTCATTAAGCGAATTAAAATTTTACTAATTTTGCACGTCAAATTTTAAATTATAAAACTATGTTCAATTTCAATCAAAATCAAAATAACGAAAATACATATGTAAACCCTAACACAGGGGCTATTGCAGTACCTAAAACTTTCATTGCAAATGTATTTTCATGGATGGCTATCGCATTAGGTATTACTGCATTTTTTGCTTATACTTTCAGTAAAAGCGATGCATTTTTTAATTCTATGTTCACTGCAACAGGAATGTCGCCATTAGGTTGGATTATTATGCTTTCACCTTTTGCTATTGTTATGGCAATGTCGTTTGGTGCAAATAAATTTTCTGCCGGTACATTGACATTACTTTTCATTGCCTATGCATTTCTTATGGGTTTAAGTCTTAGTTTTATTTTCTGGGCTTATACTGCAGGTTCAATATTTATAACTTTCGCTGTTACTGCCGGAACATTTGCTGTTATGGCTTTTGCCGGATACACTACTAAAACAGACCTTTCTAAGATGGGAGCTATTTTGTCGATGGCTCTAATAGGAATTATAATAGCAATGATTGTAAACTTTTTTATGCACAGCCAGCAACTCGATTACATTGTTAGTATACTTGGAGTTCTAATATTCACGGGCTTAACAGCATGGGATGTTCAGAAACTAAAAAGAATAGGTGCACAGGCTTACGAAGGTTCTGAAACAACCCGTAAACTTGTTATAATGGGAGCACTTACACTTTACCTCGATTTTATAAATCTTTTCTTATTCCTTTTAAGATTTTTAGGAAACAGAAAATAAGCATTGTAAACCAAAACCAAAACCAAATAAACACACAATTATGAAAGCTTACGTTTTTCCCGGACAGGGAGCGCAATTTGTAGGAATGGGAAAAGATTTATATGAAAAATCTTCTCTGGCCAAAGAGTTATTTGAAAAAGCAAATGAAATTTTAGGCTTCCGTATTACCGATCTTATGTTTAACGGTACTGATGAAGATTTGCGTCAGACTAAGGTTACGCAGCCTGCAATATTTTTACATTCGGTAATATTAGCAAAAACTTTAGGTGAAAATTTTAAGCCGGATATGGTTGCAGGTCATTCATTAGGTGAATTCTCTGCATTGGTTGCTGCTAAAGCATTATCGTTCGAAGATGGCTTGGTATTGGTATCAAAACGTGCCATGGCAATGCAGAAAGCTTGCGAAGCCAATCCTTCTACAATGGCTGCTATTCTTGGATTAGACGACAGCAAGGCTGAAGATATTTGCAAATCAATAACTGAAGAAATTGTAGTTCCTGCTAATTATAACAGTCCAGGGCAGCTTGTTATTTCCGGTTCAATAAAAGGAGTTGAGATAGCTTGTGAAAAATTGAAAGCAGCCGGAGCTAAACGTGCGCTACCATTGAAAGTTGGCGGAGCTTTTCATTCACCATTAATGGAATCCGCAAGAGTTGAATTAGCTGAAGCAATCAATTCAACAAAATTCAATGAACCGGTTTGCCCGATTTATCAGAATGTAAATGCACAAAGAGTTACAACTCCCGATATTATTAAAAAGAATTTGATTTCACAGTTAACTTCACCGGTTCGCTGGACACAAATCATGCAAAACATGATTGCTGATGGCGCTACTTCTTTTACTGAAGTTGGTCCAGGCACGGTATTACAAGGATTGGTGAAAAAAGTAAAACCTGATATTGAAGCAGTAAGTGCTTAAAAAAAAGTTTATTTTATACTCGTTCTTATCAGGTTTGTAAAAGCAAAACTGTTTAGAACGAGTTATACCGTACAGAAAAAAAATATTTTTGCAAACCTCTTTTCTGTCGGTATAATAATGAAAAGTCTTTGATTCAATTCAAAGACTTTTTTATTTCTCTATCAATTTTTTTATTTCATTCAATTTCATCAAAGCTTCGACAGGAGTAAGAGTATCGATATTAGTATTTAAAATATCTTCTTTTATTTGCTCAAGCAGTGGATCAGCAAGCTGGATAAAACTTAACTGAAAATCCCGTAGTTGCTGATTTCGTTTTGCAATTTCTTTAGCTTTTTTTGTTAACTCTTCACTGCTGTGTGATTTCTCAAGTTGTACTAAAATATCATTAGCTGTTTCAATGACTTTTGTGGGCATACCTGCCATTTTAGCAACATGAATCCCAAAGCTATGTTCACTTCCACCGGCTAAAAGTTTTCGCAGAAAAATTACTTTGTTATTTATTTCTTTTACAGAAACATGAAAGTTCCTGATACGTGGTAATGAAACTGCCATTTCATTTAATTCATGATAATGTGTTGCAAATAACGTTTTGGCGCGGTAAAGCGGATGTTCATGCAAATACTGGGCAATCGCCCATGCTATGGAAATGCCATCATAAGTACTGGTACCGCGTCCAATTTCATCGAGAAGAATTAAACTGCGATCGGAAATATTATTCAGAATGCTTGCTGTTTCATTCATCTCAACCATAAAGGTCGATTCACCGGAAGAAATATTATCGGAAGCTCCTACACGGGTAAAGATTTTATCAACTAATCCAATACTTGTTTTTTCGGCAGGTACAAAACTTCCCATTTGCGCCATAAGAACGATCAACGCGGTTTGCCTAAGCAAAGCTGATTTCCCCGACATATTGGGACCGGTAATAATTATGATTTGTTGTGCTTCATTATCTAAAAAAATATCGTTCGAAATATATTCTTCGCCAATCGGAAGCTGTTGTTCAATTACAGGATGTCTTCCTTTTTTTATATCAATGATTAATGATTCATTTATTTCGGGTTTGTAATATTTGTATTTGGAAGCATTTGAAGCAAACGCCAAAAGACAATCAAGACGGGCAATTAATGAAGCATTCAACTGTATAGGCTGAATATAATCCATTAAAAATATTACAAGTTCATTAAAAATTTTTGTTTCTATTTCCGAAATCTTTTCTTCTGCACCAAGAATTTTTTCTTCATAAATTTTTAATTCTTCGGTAATGTATCTTTCAGCATTTACAAGAGTTTGCTTACGCTGCCATTCTGCCGGAACTTTATCTTTATGTGTATTTGTAACTTCAATGTAATATCCGAACACATTATTATACGCGACTTTAAGCGAAGAAATTCCTGTTCTTTCGATTTCGCGTTGTTGAATCTGCAACAAATAATCTTTCCCGGAATAGGCTAAATCCCTTAATTCATCAAGTTCTTCAGAAACACCTTTATTAATTACGTTTCCTTTATTTAATAATACAGGTGGTTCATCAACAATTTCCTTACTTATTTTTTCTACCATTAACTGGCAGGGGTTTAACTGGTCGGCAATTTTTTTTAATGAATCATCCTTGGCTTTACTGCATGCCTCTTTTATAGGTATAATTGCCTCGAATGCTTTTTTTATTTGCATTACTTCTCGTGGAGATACCTTGCCAACAGCAACTTTTGAGATCAATCGTTCAAGGTCGCCAACCATTTTTATATTTTCCTGGAATATTTCTTTAATCTCTTTATGCTTAATTAAATATTCAACAACATTTAATCGTTCGTCAATTTGTTGTTTATCTTTTAATGGCAGCAGCATCCAGCGTTTCATCAACCGCGAGCCCATTGGAGACAAGGTAGTATCGATTACATCAATTAACGTTTTTGCATTTTCATTACTGGTGTTAAGCAATTCCAGGTTGCGTATAGTAAACCTGTCGAGCCACACATAATGGTCTTCTTCTATTCTTTGTATTTTCGAAATGTGAGAAATTTTATCGTGTTGCGTTTCGGTTAAATAATGCAATGACGAACCAGCAGCGATAATCCCAAATTCCAAATTTTCAACACCAAAACCTTTTAATGATGTTGTTCCAAAATGTTTAAGCAAAAGGTTGTATGTGAAATCCTTTGTAAATACCCAATCTTCAAAGGTGCTTATATAAAATTTATCACCAAATTTTTCAATAAAAAGTTTTTGTTTATTCTTCTGAATAATGACTTCATTCGGACGAAAACTTTGAATGAGTTTATCAATGTATTCATTATTTCCCTGCGCAAGAAAAAATTCACCTGTTGAAATATCAAGAAACGAAATGCCTGAAATCTTGTTGTCAAAATGAATACTGGCAAGGAAATTATTTGTTTTGTGATCAAGAACTTTATCATTTAATGAAACACCGGGGGTAACCAATTCAGTAACTCCACGTTTGACAATTTTTTTTGTAAGCTTAGGATCTTCAAGCTGGTCGCATATTGCAACGCGATGACCCGACTTTACCAGTTTAGGCAAATAGGTATCCAACGCATGGTGCGGAAATCCGGCGAGTTCGATAAAAGTAGCAGAACCATTGGCCCTACGTGTAAGAACAATACCAAGTATACCCGATGTCTTTATGGCATCCTCGCCAAATGTTTCGTAAAAATCGCCCACTCTGAAAAGTAATATCGCATCAGGATATTGAGCTTTGATACTTAAATATTGCTTCATTAGTGGTGTTTCCACTATATTATTTTCACTACTCTTCGCCAAAATTTGTTTTTTTTGAGAAAACAAATTTAAAAATTAAACCTTCACCAATTTATTTTTTTCGATAATCCCTGTTATTTTTGCAGAAAATATTTTATGCGCAAACTCTCATTATCCGAATTAAACCGCATGAGCATTGATGAGTACAAAGATGCTGAAAAAACCCCGATAATTGTTATTCTTGATAATATCAGGAGTCTTAATAATATTGGTTCTGTATTTAGAACTGCTGATGCATTTCGTTTAGAAGCCATTTTTTTGTGCGGAATAAGTGGAACTCCACCCAATAAGGAAATTCATAAAACAGCACTCGGAGCAACTGAATCGGTAAGCTGGAAGTATTTTGAAAAAACTTCTGATGCAATTATTGAAGCCCGTAAACTTAATTATCTTGTTTATGCTGTTGAACAAGCTGACGAAAGCATAAGCATTCATGAATTCATTCCAGGAAAAAATAAAAAGATTTCACTGGTTTTTGGAAATGAAATTAATGGTGTTGATACAACAGTGATGGATCAAATTGATGGTTGTATTGAAATTCCGCAATACGGGACCAAACATTCATTAAATATTGCTGTTAGTGTGGGAATAGCAATTTGGGAAATATTCAAAAAACTAAAAGAATCTTTTTAACATGAAATAAAAAAACCCGAAAATTTTCGGGTTTTTTATTTCATGTTGGTAATATTATTTCTTTATTACAAAATCAACTCTTCTGTTTACACTAAGTATGTCTGTTGATAAAGGATCGGTATCACCTTTTGCAATTATTGTTAACCTGCTGGCATCAATTCCATATGATTTAACAAGCATGTTATAAACAGCCTGGGCTCTTTGTTTACTTAGTAATTCATTGAAAACAGTGCCACCGGTTTTATCAGCATGTCCAACAAGGTCGAATTTTAATGAAGGATCATCTTTTAACATTTTTGCTGCCAGTACAATTTTTTCTTCATTTGTTCCGGTAATTATTGAACTGTTCACATCGAAGAAAATTGAAAATAATGGAAGTTCAGCAGCAGCAGCAGTAGTAGTAACCGATGGAGAAGTTGTTGTAGCTTTTGGAATTGTTATTCCCTGGAAATTCACTAAATTACCTTTTGGTGTATTTGGTTCAAGATCTTTGCTGTTGGGAACGCCATCGCTATCATCATCAGCTTCGGCACTTGGATTCATAAAATTAGCCAGGTCTTTTTCAACTTTGTTAACCTTCGAATCAATATCTTTCATTTTCTGCCCAAGTGAGTCAATCTTTTTATTGATTGCAGCAAGTAACGGAGCCGTTTCATCAGCTTCCATTTCTTTAGGGTTGGTCCATTCTAAAGATTTTTCATTTTTACCAATCTTATACGTTAATGTTACGCATGTAAAACCATATTTATCTTTTGCAGTATTAGCTCTTACACGGGCATCAAGTTTATCGGTATTTACATTTTTTAAAGATGTTTCTATACCAATATCAAATTTATTATTCAATTTATATTTTAACCCTAATCCCAAAGGAACGGTTGTTTCGGTAACCATTTTATTTTCCTGTCCATTTTCGCCATAACCATAACTATATATTGAACTATTATCTGAAATATGATACTGTTTTGCTTTAAAATCAGTAAATCCTAATCCTGCATAACCATAAAAACCAATCTTATTATTTTTTGAAGATGGCCAGAAAAGATTACTGAAATTTACAACCAAATTAAAGCCATAATTTAATACATCTCCTTTAAAATAGGCTTCAACAGAATGTTTAACACCACCCAGTTTTCCTTTATCAAGAATCCCTTGTATTGCAAAAGTAGGAGAAAGTTGTTTACTCACAGATAAACCAAAACCTAAGTTCGTTTCTGATACATCATCTGTAATTTTATACCAGTCTTTTGCTTGCTGAGCTGATACAGGATAAAAATCGAACTGCCTTAGGTCGCCGTAAAAATTCATTGCTCCAACTCTAACCGAGGCTGACCATGTATTATATTTAACCTTCTCAGTTTGCCCGATGGTAAAGGTATTCAGAAAAAATGAAAATAAACAAACGAGTGTGATTAATTTTAATGCTTTCATCATTTTTTATTTTAGTTAATAATATTAGTGTTTATGAAGATTGAAGTAAGTGCAAAAATAATGATTATTTTTAAACAGGGCAAACGCATCTAAATTAATACAAATACTATGAAGTTCAACTGTTTATAAAAATACATAATTCAAATATTTTTAATTTTTGATTAAATTTTTAAAAATGATTTCAGTGTTTTCAATGGTTGTAGAAGCTAAAATTTAGATGCGTTTGCCCTGTATTTTTAAACTACTAATTTTAATACTATTGATTTTTTATTTTAATTAGTATTTTTTTCTTATTTGTCCATTTATATACTTTTTTTTAATAAAGGTTACATATTTCTAAAAATATATTAGGATATTAAAAATTTGTTTTCATATATTTGCTTCCGAAAAAATTAACCCAAAAAATAATTAACCTGACAATTATGAAAAGTATCGGATTTAAATTAATTGCTGCAATAGGCGTTGTTGCAGTACTATTAACTGGTTGCGACCTGAAAAAAATGGTCAAAAAATACGAAACGGTAAAGTATGAGGTTACACCACAAGTTCTTGAAACACATGGTGGTAAAATTTCTGTTACCGTTAAAGGAACCATTCCCGAAAAATATTTTGGCAAGAAAGCAGTTGTTGAATTTGCTCCTGTATTAAAATATGCAAACGGAACCACACCTTTAAAATCAATTACTATACAAGGTGAGAAAGTTAAAAACGGAACCGGAACTGTAGTAAAGAAAAAATCCGGAGGTTCATTTTCGTATTCTGATGTTATAACTTATAACCCAGATATGAATAAATCAGAGCTTACAGTTAATGCAAAAGTTACAATCAATAAAAAAAGTAAAGAATTTGGCGATAGAAAACTTGCAGATGGTGTAATTTATACTTCTACAAGAATACAGAAAGAAGAAGATACATATCTTGCAGAACACGGATATCAGAAAGAGGTTATTATTTCTAAAAATGCCGTTATTTATTTCGCAAAAAACATTTCAAAACTTGATTTAAACTTAGCTCTCAACAAAGACGAAGCAAATAAAACAAAGCTCAGCGAATTTGTTGAATTCCTTAAAAAAGAATGGAAAATTAAAAATGTAGAAATTACAGCCTGGGCTTCTCCCGAAGGTGAAGAAACTCACAACCAGGGACTGTCTGATGATCGTTCTAAAACAGCAGAAAAATTCTTAAAAGACAAGATAAAAGCTTATAAGAAAGACAAAGCAAAAGCTAATAAACAAAAATTTGACGAGAAGAAAGCAGAATCTGAATTACCTGTAGCATCATTAAAAGGTAATGGAGCTGACTGGGACGGATTCCTTAAATCATTAGGAAACTCAGATATTAAAGAAAAAAATACTGTTCTTAACGTAGTGAATGCAAAATCAGATCCTTTACAAAAGGAAAAAGAAATAAACAACATGGTTGTTATTTATCCTGAGATTGAACAATTAATTCTGCCTACATTAAGAAGATCTACAATGAATATTAACTACTTTGAACCTAAAAGAACAGATGAACAGATCGCTATGTTAGCTACAACTTCACCGGATTCATTAAAGAAAGAAGAACTTTTATATGCTGCTACATTAACCCAGGATTTAGCTACTCAACTTAAAATATATGAAGCTTCAACTCGTATTTATTCCAACGACTGGAAAGGATTTAATAATGCAGCTTATGTATGCATGAAACTTGGAAAAGTTGATGAAGCAGCTTCTTATCTTGAAAAAGCTAATACACTTGAACCAAATAACGGTATGGTTATTAATGGACTTGGAGTTCTTGCTGCATGGAAAAAAGATTTTGATAAAGCAAAATCATATTACGAAACTGCCCAGGGACTTGGTATTAATGAAGGTTTCAATTTAGGACCTGTTTATATTTCAAAAGGCGAATATACTACTGCACTTTCTTCATACGGTAGCAGAACATGTACTCATAATATTGCTCTTGCTCAGTTATTATCAGGAAATGCATCTTCAGCAGCTTCTACTTTACAGTGTACTGAAACAAAATCTGCAGCTGTTTATTATCTAATGGCTGTTGTTGGAGCACGTTCAGGTAATACTGCTGCGATTTATGAAAATCTTCCAAAAGCAATTGCTGCCGATGCTTCTTATCGCGCACAGGCACAGGACGACAGGGAATTCTTAAAATATAATACCAGTGCTGAATTCCAGAATGCAATCAAATAAGAATTAAGCAATATACTATTAAAAATGAAAAGGGCGTCTGTAAAACGCCCTTTTCATTTTTATATACCCTCTCGTCTAAAGAGATATTCGAGATATTCCTATTTTATATTCGGTATTTAAAATGGATTCTTTTATTAAACGATAATCCTCATCATTCTTTACAAAATCAATTTTATTAGTATCAATAATAAGTATACGTATGTTTTGCTGTGCTTTAATAAAATCAAGATAACTTTTTTGTATCTTTTCCAAATAATCTTTTTCAATGTTTTGTTCATATGAACGACCACGAAATAATATATTACGTTTTAAATTATCAACGGATAAATATAAATATACTAAAAGATCGGGTTTAGGTAAAGTAGTATTGATAATATTAAAAAGTTTAGAAAAAAGAGCAAATTCATCTTGCTGTAAAGTTTTACGAGCAAAAATTAAGGTTTTATTTATGAAATAATCAGATATGGTAAACGATTTAAAAAGATCCTGCTTGGTAAGATCATCTTTTAATTGGTGAAACCGCGATGCAAGAAATGATAATTCAAGAGGAAATGCATATTGTTCCGGTTTTTTATAAAACTTTGGAAGAAAAGGATTGTCTTCAAATTGTTCAAGTATAAGTTTGGCATTATATTCTTCCGATATTTTTGTTGCCAACGAAGTCTTTCCTGATCCAATATTTCCTTCAATAGCAATGTAATTATAAAGCATTTTAGTTAGGAATTATACTATCAAAAGAAGGAGTTAGAAGTTCAACATCACAGTCATCATTACATTCTTTTAATAAAGTTGAAATACTTTTCCTAAAAGAAGGATGTATAAACCGTGAAGCGATTTCATTTAAAGGAACAAGAACAAATTTGCGGTTTTGGAATTGCGGATGAGGAACAACAAGACATTCATCATTAATTACCATATCATTATAAAAAATAATATCAATATCTATTTCGCGGGCAATCCATTGTTTTTCCTGTCTTTTACGACCTATTATAATTTCAATTTTCAGGATTTCATTTAATAATTCGAAAGGGGATAAAAAAGTTTCAAGGCATACAGCCATATTAAAAAAATTTCTTTCATCAGCAAATCCCCATGGCTCTGTTTCATAAATAGCGGAATGTTTTTTAATCTTACCAAGCTTTTTTAAATATTTTAATGCTTTTTTAAGATTATCCTCTTTGTTTCCAAGATTCGTACCTATTAATAAATATGCTGTATTCATTATTGCAAACTATGGGTTCAAAATTACAATAATTTGATTCAAAAAATAATTTATTTGATAAATTTATTAAAAAAATATATTATTAATTTTTCATTTATAATTTTACTTTAAAAGTATTTACGTTTATATATATCTATTTAATTTTTATAGCAATCTAAAATTTAAAAAAATATTAATACCGCTGGTTGCTTTTACTTTTTTTTTCATTGCTGTCCGACTAAAATTTAGCCAAACAAATTAAGTTGTAAATATAGGTTATTTTGTTTTTGCTTCCAAGTTTGAAATGGTTTCTTAAGAAATGCAAGCAAATCAACATAACTCATTAAATGT
>Ga0209098_1002800_pt1 | contig 15057 bp, 2 predicted proteins | sample AD_JPNHW1_MetaG_FD_184429 | JGI IMG/M metagenome (GOLD analysis project Ga0209098, IMG submission 184429) | Active sludge microbial communities of municipal wastewater-treating anaerobic digesters from Japan - AD_JPNHW1_MetaG (SPAdes) (version 2) | ecosystem: Engineered > Bioreactor > Anaerobic >... | reverse complement strand
CCGTCTGGGTCGCTGTCGTTAGCGATCACCGTACCGGTAACCGGGGTGTTGATGCTGCCCTGGTAAGCGTCGTTGACGGCGATAGGCGGATCGTTGTTCGTGCCGGGTTCTGTCACAGTGATGGTAACAATGGCGGTGTCGCAGAGTGAAGGAGTACCGTCGTCGCAGACGCGATAAACAAAGACATCTGTACCAAGGAATCCGGTATTCGGAGTATAGGTATATGAACCATCCGGGTTAACGGTCACCGAACCGTTCGAAGGCCCAGCCAGCGGAATAGTATTGAGGATCAGGTTATCACCGTCGGGCTCATTGTCATTGGTAAGGACATTACCAGAGACAGGTGTGTTGATAAGTGTGTTGTTCACATCGTTGAGTGCCACCGGCGGGTTGTTGATATAATTAACAGTGATAATAACCAATGCTGTATCGCAACTTATAGGAATACCCGAATCGCAAACCTCATAAATCAAAGTATCAGTTCCTGTAAAGTTTGTATTTGGAGTATATGTGATAACACCTGTAACCGGATCAATTGAAATTGTTCCGTTTGAAGGTGGATAACATTCAGCACATGTAGTATTTACAGTTACCGGATTAATATTGTTATCACAATCTGTATCATTATTCAGAACATAAACGGCAACAGGTGTATTTTTGTCTGTCAATGAATAATCGATATTAGCAATAGGAGGAGAAGTTACTGTTACTATCTGTATGCATGTTGCAGTGTTTCCACATGTATCGGTGGCTGTCCAGGTAACAGTTGTTATACCAGCAGGGAAAAATGCCGGAGCATTATTAGTAACATTGACGACTCCGCAATTGTCAAAAGCCACAGGATTTCCAAGATTCACGCCTGACGCCACACATAAGCCTTGATCAACCACTGCAAAAATACTATCCGGACAGGTTATCGATGGTGGTGTATTGTCCTCAACCGTAATTGTCTGAGTGCAGGTGGCAGTATTGCCACAAATATCACTGGCTGTATAGGTGCGGGTAACCACAAATTTATTAGCACAGCTGCCAGGAAAAACGGTTTCGTTTGTCATGGATACAATAACAGCACCTCCACAGTTATCAGAAAGTGTTCCACCGGCAGCAATAAATTCTGCAGCATTGGGATATGCAGGAGGAATACTTGCAGCACATTGTATACCTGTAATGTTTGCAGGACATGTAATTATCGGGGCGGTGTTATCATCAATATTGATTGTTTGTACACAGGTGGTTGAATTTCCTGCGCCATCCCAAATCGTCCATGTTCTTGTAACTACGATCGGGCATGTTCCTGATGCAGTATCAATATAATTGACCGCTGTAATACCGCAATTATCATAAGCATCCCCTTGATTGGTTGCATTTTCAAACTCTGATTCACTAGAAATAGCTAAAATAGTCGAATATGCAGGTCCTGTGAGGCTTGTCGTTGAACATCCCTCAATATTTCTGGTATCTGCACAGGCAAGAATAGTCGGATGTATGGTATCCGACACATTAGTTGTAATTATCCCGCTGCTGTTATTTGATGGATTAATGTCATTATCACTAGTAACGGTTGCCTCATTGGTTACAGAGGTACATTGAGTAACTTGCAGTGTACCTTTAATATAAATCGTGAACGATGAGTCTTTTTGGAGGCTGTATGGTACTGGATAAACTCCTGTCCATAGATTTGTAAAACTTATTCCGTCAAGCGAATAATACACAGGGGGTGGGAAAGCTGTAATATTATCCCAGATTACTGCGTTGTATGCGTATGTCGGCCCTGCATTGGTTATAACAATCATGTAGGCCAGCTCACCTCCGGCTACTACCGGACTTGTCAAAACTTCTTTTATGATCGATAAATCAGCAAACGCAGACCATACTATTGCGCTATCACTCACCGAGTAATTATTGCCATGATAGGAATAATCTGCAGTGGCAGTATTAGAAACAAAATTAGCTGCAATATCACCTGCTGTTATAAAATGGGTTGCAGTATATGTATGAGATCCTGCAGGAACAAGAGTATTAATTGTTTCATTCATTCCTGTCAATGGATCGGTGACAAGGGTATTAAAAAGAGTATCACTTCCCGTGTTAGTAACTACCACGTGGTATGTAATCGTATCCCCTATCATAGTGAACGTGGTTAAGGACGTGTCGTTGTTAACTGAATATAATGATTTGTCTATAGTAAGACAGATATTCTTAATATTCACTGAAGCTGTTACCGAACAACCCAGTGTATCGGTAACTGTAACAATATATGTACCGGCTGCTAAATTATTTGCGATATTAGATGTCGTAGCTGCAGGGTCATTCCACAAATAGGAATAATCTTTAAATCCACCGGAACAGGCAACCATGGCTGAGCCTTCGTTATTGCCACAATGTGCATGATGCGTATTTGCCGCAGTCACTTCTGCTGACATCGACGAAATGTATATCGAAAGCAAACCTATATCGGAAAGCCCGAGCGAATCTTCCACGATGTAATTGATCTGAACAATCCCGTCGTAACCTGCTGTCGGTGTGAAAGTAAATGAACCGTTATAAGCATTATTCCATTGGAGGACACCCTGATTAGCTGATGGATTATTCATATTAATGAATTCAAGCTGATTTATTGAGTTGTCAGGGTCTGAGTCGTTAAGAGCTACGGAACCTGTTACAACCGCGTTGTTGCATGAAGTAAAAGTATCATCAACGGCTACCGGCGGGTTACAGACTGGTTGGTACAGCGTGTCAGAAACTGAGTATGTACAGGATTGTGCATCCGAAACGGTCACTTGGTAGATTCCCCATGATATGCCCGATAATACCGGAGAAGTATCCGGTAAAGGGATGCCGTTTTTTGTCCATGAAAAGGTAAGGGGTGCTGTTCCATTCTCGGTAATGGCATATAATGCACCGTCGTATAGTCCGGAAATCATATAATTACAGGAAACAGGGATGGAAATGAGGGTGGCTGTAATATTTACCAGTTCATAGGTGCCTGTTGCCGTGCAATTGTTCAAATCTGTTACCGTCACATGATAAGTTCCGGCGATTAGACCGGAAATGTCTTGATTGGCTGACAGGAAACCGTTGGGCCCTGTCCATGAATAACTGAAAGGCCCGGTACCTCCGGTGATGGTCAGATCTATTTCTCCGTTTGATTGGTTGTAACAATTGTTTTTCTTATTTGCACTCAACAAAATTTCATTGGGTTGCGTAACGACCGCCGAGGCTGTTTCTGTGCAACCATTCAAATCCGTAATTGTAACGGTATAAGTACCCTGCCCAAGTCCCGAAATATCTTCTGTACCAGCTCCATTATTCCATACATAAGAATAAGGCTGGGTGCCACCGTTCACCGTAAGGTTGACAGATCCGTTGATGTTGCCATGGCATGTGATACCAGAAGCCACCGCAGAAGCAGTAATATCCTGAGGTTGATTTACCGTATAGCTTGCTGTTGCTGTGCAATTGTTTGAATCAGTAACTGTTACATAATAAGTGCCGGCGGATAAACTGCTTCGGTTCTTTGTTGACGGTCCATCCTGCCATAAATAAGTATATGGTTCGGAACCACCGCCAACCGTAATATTAATGGCGCCATTTGTCCCATTATAACAGGAAACATGAGTTACAAAACCTGAAATGTCGATCACATTTGGTTGTGTAACGGTGGCATTTGTATTTGCAACGCATCCAAGAGAATCGGTAATGATGACCGAATAAATAATATTTGCTGCCAGGCCCGTTGCTGTGGCTGTTGTTTGAACAGGGGAAGTATTCCAGGAATAGTGATAAGGTGGGGTGCCCCCTGTCTGAGAGGCAGTGGCTGTTCCGTTTGCCCCGCCGTGGCAGGAAACAGGGGTTGAACCTGATATGGATGCTGACAATAACGTGGGTTCGGTAACGATGGCCGAAGTACTGGTAGTGCAACCATGAGCATCGGTCACGGTGACTAAATAATTGCCTGTGACCACATTGCTGAGGTCTTCAGTAGTGGCCTGGTTACTCCATAAATAACTATAGGAAGGCGTTCCATTTGAGGCAGTTAGATTTACAGAGCCATTGGAGCCTCCGTTGCATGATACTGCGGTAGCAACAGCCGATGCTGTTAGGGCGGCGGCAGGTTGCAATATTGTTGCAGAAGATGTCGTTGTACATCCTTTATTATCGGTAACGGTGACATTATAGGTTCCTGCTGAAAGGTTTGTCAAGTCCTGAGTGGTGGCTGAAAATCCTCCTCCGGCTTTTGCCCATAAATAGGTATAAGGCGATGTGCCTCCGCTTACACTAAGGTTGACAGACCCGTTTGAACCATTATAACAACTGACATCCGTCTTGGTATTTGATGCTGAAAGCGCTGCTGCCGGCTGTGTAACAGTATAAGAATGTATAAAAGTACAACTATTTGCATCTGTTATTGTTATCGTATATGTGCCTGCTGCAAGTGAACTGCGGTCCTTTGAGTTTGAAGTGCCTGCAACATCTGCCCAATCGTAGTTGTATGAACCCGTACCACCGGTGACGGTGAGCGCTATACTCCCGGTTGTATTTCCAAAACAACTGACGTTGGTCACTACGCCATTAACCTGTATCGGAGCTGAAGGCTGTGTGATCGTTACGATTACACCCGCTATGCACCCATTATCATCAGTGACAACTACACTGTAAGTTCCGGCAGTTAGGCCTGAAAGATCTTCGCTGGTGGAGTCATTCGACCAATCAAAAGAATATGGACTTGTACCTCCTGAAGGTGTTAGATTAATAGATCCGTTGCTTCCGCCATTACAGGAAACATTCACGGAAGTGGCTGTTGCACTTGGTCCGTCTGTATCTTTAATGACGAAAGTCTTCACTGATGAACAACCTGTAGAATTGGTGACAGTTACTGTATAATTACCTGAAGGAAGATTGCTCAGATCTTCGGTTATTTCTCCGTTGCTCCATGAATATTTAAATCCTGAACCTCCGGTAACAGTAATATTTATTGTCCCGTCCGAATTTCCACATGTTGAGTTGGTTACTGTACCACTAATTGAAGGGGGCGCATTTACCGTTACGCTCACAGTGGTACTTGCAACACATCCATTCGCTGCTGTAACTGTTACAGAATAAATTCCGGTAGCAGAAGGCGTGGCATTGTATATCACAGGAAACTGGCTGTTGCTTGCAAAACTGTTTGGCCCTGTCCAGGAATAAGTTGCTCCGCCATAGGCATACAGATAAAGATTACCTCCTGTACATACAGTATCAGCGTAAGCTGATATATCAGGCTTTTCAACATATACATCAATGCAGGTCTGTAAACTTGTATCGCAAATATTGTTACCGGTAACACAAACCATGTAATGACCAACAGGAACTCCGGTCCAGTTAACCGTAATTGACGGAGTCCCCTGTCCTGATGTGATGGCGCTGGTGTAAAAAGTGCCGGGATTAGCGGCGGATTCGATCGACCAGGTATAGGAAGTATTGGCCGGATCAGGATCCGCTGAAATAACAGAGGCAGCATCCGACTGGCAAACTGAAATACCTGTACAACCTGATGGCGCATTCAGTACGAGGTTCCCTGAAGATACGGTGCAGCCCTTTGCATCGGTTACAGTAACTGAATAGGTCCCTGCTGACAGACCAACACGGTCTTTCACATCATTGGTTCCGCTCAGGTCTGCCCAATCGTAAGTATAAGGAGCCGTACCTCCGGATATGAACCCCAAAACTATTTTACCGAATGCATAACAGCTTGGTTGCGTAATTGCAGGCGAAAAAGCAACCTGGCTGACTGTCAGTGTTGCGGACGATGTTGTTCCGCCTCCCGGTGCAGGGTTAAATACCGTGATGGCTGGCGTCCCTCCTGAAGCAATATCGGCTGCAAGAATTGTTGCCTGCACTTCGGTGGCACTAATAAAAGTTGTCGTTCTTGGGGAACCATTTATTTTGACGACCGATGACGTATTAAAATTAGTTCCTGTAACTATTATTGTAAAATTAGTTCCTCCGGCACAAACTTCTGTTGGTGATATGCTGGTAATTGTGGGATTCGGATTGGAAATATCAAATGCATTACTTGTCGCATTTGATAATCCTGAAGTGCTTGCCTGAAGCGTATAACCTGATCCTGAAATGTTAATGGATAAATCTGTGAAAACGGCCTGAGCTGTTGTGGTATTTACGGCAACCGTATCTGTCCCGCTAAGAACCCCGCCCGGACCGGCATTATTTTGAATAGCGAGTGTAATGTCCATGGCTGTTCCTGTCGACAGGTTGCCATAGGCATCCTGTACCGTTACTATAGGTTGGGTAGCCCATACTTCATCAACCAATCCACCTCCGGGTTGCGTTGTAAATACCAGTCCGTAAGTTGCCGAAACCAGTACTGTTAATTTATCGACGCCCTGTGAAGAAATAGTTCCATCCGTGACGCTGATGACAGCCGTTTCCTCCTTATATAAGGTCATTACACCATTATTGCTTCCGCTAACCGTAGCAACTCCATTTGTAAAAGTGATTGTTGTGGCAGAACCGAAAGATGTTGCTGTTCCATTCTTGTCTTTTACTGTTGGGGCTGAGCTGTTTGGAGATAAATTAGCACCGGAGAAAGTCAAATTATGGTCGCCCGTATAGGAAGTAATTATTGCACCAGCCGGCGATTTTACCGTAATGGTAAGATTTTGTGATGTTCCGGCTGTTTGTGTGCCGGAACCGGTGATAACTAATCGGTTTAATAATGAAGCATTTAAAATACCTGTTGTTGTTGTTCCGAACCAGGTAGCGCTTTTATTGGTTGCGGCAGAGGTCGTACCGCCCCATGAACCACCAACCTGTGGCACACCTCCAAGATATAATGCATATACTGTTGAAGTAGTCCCATTAGCCAGTAATACGACGGCAGAACCGCTAACAGACATAGTCCCATTCACCGTTATCGCATTGGAAACGGTTTTATTGCCTGATCCTGAAAAAGTAACATTGTTAAAAGTCGTAGAGGTAGCCGATATTGCCTGAGCGGCGGAAGCCCCAAAAACCACAGTACTGTTTTCTGCCGTAAAAAGGCTTCCTGTTCCTGTCCAGTTTCCTGTATCATTAAGAGTGCTTGAACCACCTTTTAAAGTTCCGGCTGTCAGAGCGATGCCGGAAAATGTATGTGTAAAGCCTATCCCAAGATCGAGCGTTCCTCCTGAACCATTTATGGTGAGCGCTCCGCCGCTCACATTGCCTGTGAAAGTCGCCGTTCCTCCGGTTTTCGACATAGTTACCGTACCGGTAGTTGTGAATCCTGAAATGGTTTGGTTATTGGTGCAATTTATCGTAATATTTGAGCTTCCCGCGTTGAAGGTGCCATTCCGTGTAAAGTTGCCGCCAAAGGTTAAAGCGAAATTATTAGTGGCCAGGGTGGCCCCGGAATTAATAGTAAGCGGTATTCCGCAATTAAATACTTTAGCTGCATTCATCGTAATGGTGCCCGTGTTCGCAATAATCACTCCTCCGGTAGCGGCAAAAGGAGTTATCCATTCAACCCCGGCGGTTCGTGATGTGGCAGTGTTATATCTCAAAGTGGCATTTGTTCCATAAGTAGGAGCCGCAGAAGCGGTGGCTGTCCCTTCCATGGAAAGTGTGCCGTTAACTGTTACACCTGTAGTTGTCTTGGCGCCTGATCCTGATAAAGTCAGGTTATAATACGTTGTTGCCTTCACGGTCTGGGCTCCGGCTCTATAATAATTAACCGTATTTCCCGTGGCAGTGGCCGTCAGGGCATCTACAGTTAACGTGGCTCCGTAATAGTTTAAAGTTGCATTTGTGCCTTGTGTTAAACCTGAAGTGCCGCCCTCAGTCAGCGCCGCACTTATTGTAAAAGTTCCATTATTGGTTAAGGTAACTCCATTGATCTTAACATTGGGAATAGAGACGGTCCCATTGATAGCTTGTGCATTGGTTTTAAATTCATGAACGCCCGTCGAAGCAGTAAATGTTCCGTTATTGGTAAGACCACCTTTGTAAAAGACTTTTGCAGCTACCGTTTCGGTATACGTTCCGCCACTGCTGATCGTAACAAGGCCGCCAAAATTGATATCTTTTGCTGTAGCCATGGTCAATGTGCCTGCAATGGTGGTTCCTCCGATGACGGTCAATTTACCAATACCCGCGGAAGCGCTTCCTCCGCTCGCTATTATTAAAGCTCCTAATGAAAGCGTTTTTGCATTGTTGGTAGGGCCTGCAAAAGTGCCTTGCACATTTAAGGTACCTGTAACTGTCCAGTTGTTGGCGCCAATAATCATACTGACTCCAGGCTGTATAATAAATATATCTCCTGCGGTAGTGAAATTTCCAGGATGGGTTCCAGTCTCGTTCGTATTTGTCCACCATTTAGTTTTATCCCTGGCGCTGATATTAGTACCTGATGGTGCCGAATAGTACGTAGTTGCCTGCACCGCCGTGACGATGATCAAAAATAGTAAGGTCGCCAGTAATTTTGATAAAACTGGTAACTTTGATGAGAGAACAGCGCTTATCCTGTTTCTCTGCCTGGTACTGTTATTTGTATCTTTATTCATGGCTTCAGCTATATGGTGAGTTTTGAATTTTATTTTTTTATTTTTAAGGAATTACAGGCCTTTCATTATCAAAAATCAGTGATTGATACTATTCGGTTGAACAGGGTTGGGATTCAGGTTGGTGAGCGTAACCGAAGTAGATTTTACACATCCTTTGTTGTCAGTAACGGTAACTGAATAGTTACCGGCAACCAGTAAGGTCAGGTCCTGGTTGGTGGCTTGCCCCGGTGGTACAATGCCGCCGCTACTTGCAGTCCAACTGTAGGCATATGGTTGAGTGCCTCCTGTAACGCTAAGGTCTATTGCCCCGTTGTTCCCGTATTGCTGGGCGCCTGGAGGGCAGGTGGGCTGAGTCACTATTGTGCTTAGGTTTAAAGCAGCAGGCTGGGTGACTGTGAAAGATTGCAATTTTGTACATCCGTTGGCATCAGTGACAACTACCGAGTAAGAACCTGCCGTGAGGTTTGTTCTGTCCTGGGTAGTAATCCCTCCATTCCAGCTATACGTGTAGGGGCTTGTGCCGCCGGTAACCGTAATGTCAATAGCGCCGTTGTTGCCACCGTAACAGGAAACATTGGTCAGTATTCCGCTTATTGCTAAGGTAGCGCTTGGCCCGGAGACAATAGCTGTGTTTGTAGCAGTACATCCTTTTGAGTCGGTCACGGTTACTGAATAGGTTCCGGCAGAAATACCCGACCTGTCTTCCGGATCGATGGTGCCGGGAATATCTGCCCAGTTGTAGGTATAGGGTGTGGTGCCTCCCTGTGCTGTCAGGTTAATGGTGCCTGTACCGCCAAAACAGAGAACATTTGTTGTTGTCGAAGAAGCCGTAAGCACCTCCGGTTCGGGCACAAACACAGTAAATGTATCCGAACATCCTGTAGCTACTGAAACAGCAATTTCGTATGTGCCTGATGATAAACCGGTGATGTTTGTTCCCGTGCCGTTAACTGGTCCTCCGGCGGGGTTAGTGCGTGTCCAACTCCAGCTGAATGGGGGATCACCACCGGTGATTGCCATGGATATCGCACCATTAGCCAGTCCGTGACAGCTTGGAGTTGTTATGGTAGGAGTCATATAAAGTTTACACTTGACCCATATAATGTGCGTATCGAAGGTTACCCTGTTGCAGTCGTCTTTGATCTCGACAGAAAGAGAACATGCAGTAGCTTGCGGGGTAACAGGAGGCATATAGGTTACCGGGCTTACCGTATTATTGGGAATAAATGTCCCCCCGCAGGTGGAATACCATGTTGGATGATAATAGGCAGGGTTGGCTCCGGCGGGTATGGTATAAGAAAGTTGGTAGCCGCTGGTATTACCGGCAGAAAGCGTGTCGGGAAGGTTGCTGATCTGCGGGATTACTGCTTTTTCCCAGGTCACGAGCCATGCGAAATTAAAAAATGCCCTCATGCCGGCGCATTGTTCCGGGCTGGTGCCTTTAGCTACACTGTGGCATGCTTCCATCATCACTCTTCCGCGGGAGGTATCGCCAAAGGCGGGTCCGTAAGCTAATTCGGCTGCGGTGTAAGCTCCTCCGCCCAAGGCTTGGGGATGGTCGGGGTCGTATACACCAAGATGGGTAGTCGAGCGCCATCCACCGGAACCTGCAGCGGGAATATATATTTGTTCTGAACCATTCAGCGTGGCAGCGTCCAGTGAACCCATGAATTGCATGATGGGCTCGCCTGCATAGTCATAAGAATAGGGCGGCGTGCCATTACCATGGTTACCCCATAATATCAAAGCATTTTCGCAATAATCTGGGCTACAGGAGGTCGCAGGGCCGCTTTTATTACACAGAAAATTCATCTGCACATTAGGGTCTGCGGGGTTAAACAGATCTTCTTCTGCGCTGCCGGCATGGCATCCCAGCCAGATGCCGCTCCTGCAGTTGGCATTGAAAACAATCAGGTTGCTATGTGTCGCCCATGTAGGATCGGCATGGGGCATCGCGAAAACATCGTCGCAGCAGTTCAACTGGGAGGGAAGTTTCCAACCGGATTTATCGTAACCACCAAAAGCTTCTCCTGGAATCTTTGCATAGGTAAATGCAGGAGTATATAGCTGGCCGTTCTGAAGGTCCATGGTCCAGTTAGGGGCATTCCAGAAAGTGCAGAATAAGGGAACAGTAACATCTGATGTAGTCGTTACACCCTGCACTCCCAGGCTTTGCCAGTAAGCTATGTTTGCATTGACCTCTGCGGTGCGGTACTTAGCTTCAATGATGAACGGGCCTCCTTTGAAATCCGTTCCGCCATAAGTGAAGTCTGTGCCATCCTTAGCTTTAGAGGTGTTTATGACCCAATCTATCGGAGTTCTGAAATGTTTTAACTGATCATAGATCATCCCGTAAGGATACAAAGAATTTGCCTGCGTTTGAGGCACAATGCCCATATTTATAATGAAAGAACCAGCCGGAATAGTGGTTGGTACTGACTGGGAATAAGAGCTGAAACCGTTAATGAGCAGCAAAAGGCAAATTGCTGTTTTGATTGCGGAAGATTTGTAGGACCTTGGGTAAATTATCTTTTTCATAATATTACATATTTTATTTGTAATTAAAATTGCCGGTAAAAATTTATAGATGGATAGTTTAAAATAAAAAAATCCGTCGTATTAGACAGATTTTGAAAAGTCATATTAGTCAAATTTGAAAAAGTTGTAATGTTCAGACAGAAAAGGTAAAAATGTTTCATAAAAATTCTAATAACTATTAATTTTCTTTTATTAACTATATTAAATAAGAGTTAAAAAAATCATTTTATTTTTGATCCAAAAAGTTGAACTTTAATCAATTACGTATGTTTAATGCCTTGCTTTAAGATTAAATTAGTAGTGTTTTGCGCCATTTATACGGGTTGTATGAATTTAGGTTCTGTATTAACACATTTTTTTACAATACTTATACCTTAATTTCTGCAATAAATGTAATACTATTTTATTAATAAATGCAACATGAACAATGTTAATTTTGCCATTTTATTAATTTTATCCCCTGAATGATTAAATTATGTATACAAAATGATATATAATAATGACGTAAAATTTGCACACCAGGCAAAAAATGAAGTTGATAGATGCGTTTTTAACAAAAAAGTTGATAATTGTGAGATCAGGGAATGAATTTTTGAAGATAAACTGAACGTTATCTATAGAATTGAAAGCATAAAAATAAAAAATGAGACGGAATTTTTAAGAAAAAAACCGGCCAGAGAACAGCGACCGTGTTGGCATAAAATATCATATGATCTCTTACAAAAAGATTAAAAGATTTTAATGGAATAATAGTTTTGAGCAGTAATAAAAAATTAAAAGTGCGGTTCGCCAACCAAAATATGAGAGATATGCCTACATTTGTTTTTTAAAGAATATCAACATCCAAATGCAATAAATTTGTACTTTTAATCACTGTTGTCCGGTTAACTTCGGTTCATTTATAATTTCGCACCTACGGTACTTTAATGTTTTTCGTAATTGCTTATTTTTACCATAATTTCGCACCTACGGTACTTTAATGTTTTTCGTAATTGCTTATTTTTACCATAATTTCGCACCTACGGTACTTTTTTTCAGCCTCGTTAGAGGTGACATTATGGTGGAAAAACCGATACATAAAAATCAAGCTCCGTTAGAGCCAGTCCCGCACACGCAGTGTCGGGAGGCGACATTATAAAAGTCTTGATAATTTTATGTTTCATGAATTTTTTATGTTTTAAACGGACACCAATGACTCTTAATAAAAGGACCTACAAACAAAATGAAAAGAAGAAACAGGAGTGATTTGATGAATTTACAAGATTTCTACAATGGGAAAGCATTTGATGCTTATGAGTTCTTCGGAGCGCATAAGGAAGATAATGGTGTGGTTTTTCGTACATATGCACCCAACGCTAAAAAAGTATTTGTAGCAGGAGAATTTAATGATTGGAAGCTTGAGGAAATGATGCAGCAGCATAAGAAGGGTATTTATAGTTTTTCCATTGCCGATGCGAAAGCAGGGCAGATGTACAAATATGCCGTTAAAACGGGCAGGGGCAAATTAGTCTACCATTCTGATCCATATAGTTTTGGAATGCAGTTGCGGCCTGATACTGCATCATATATTGTGGATTTGTCTGAATATAAATTCCGTGACTCAAAATGGTTAGAAACGAGAGATAAGAATTTTAACAGGCCTCTTAACATTTATGAGATGCATCTTGGCTCGTGGTTGAGGAATAGTGAAAATGAAAACGTTTGGTACCGATATAATGAAATAGCAGACTGGTTGATAGCGTACGTCAAAAAGAACAAGTACACGCATATCGAATTTCTGCCATTAAGCGAACACCCTTCTGATTGCTCCTGGGGATATCAGATAACAGGTTTTTATAGTCCTACTTCGCGATATGGTACAGCAAAAGATTTGATGGAGCTTATTGACAAATGTCACCAGGCGGAAATAGGGGTGATCATGGATTTTGTGCCGGTGCATTTTGCAGTAGACGATTATGGCCTGAAAAAGTTTGATGGGTCCGCTTTGTATGAACATCCTCATAAAGATGCAGGTGCAAGTGAATGGGGCACTTGTAATTTTAATCATTCACGGGGTGAAGTTCGTAGCTTTTTGCAGTCGTGTGCCAATTTTTGGCTAAAGGAATTTCACTTCGACGGGCTCAGGATGGATGCGATAAGTCGTGCAATTTACCGGCAGGGAGATCCGGCCACAGGAGTTAATGATGATGGGGTTAAGTTCCTTAAATATATGAATAGCGGGCTTAGCCGGATACACCCTACGGCCATGCTGATCGCGGAAGATTCCACATCATTTCCGAAAGTTACTTTTCCGGTAGCAAAAGGCGGATTGGGATTTGATTACAAATGGGATCTGGGATGGATGAATGACACGCTCAACTATTTTATGCAGCCACCGGAAAATCGCCCGGATCATTACAATAAACTCACATTTTCGATGCATTATTTTTTTAACGAACGATATCTATTGCCTTTTTCTCATGATGAAGTCGTGCACTGCAAGGGTTCTCTCTTTGAAAAAATGTGGGGCGTTAAAAAGATGAAATGGCGTCAGCTTAGGGCGCTCTATATGTATATGTACACCCACCCCGGTAAAAAACTCTCCTTTATGGGCAATGAGTTAGCGCAGCAACGAGAATGGAACGAGGCAACAGAACTGGACTGGGATTTACTAAAAAAGCCCCGTCACAGATCGTTTCATGAATATGTCCGGAAATTAAATGATATTTATTTCAAGTACCCGGCGCTTCATGATAGTGAATATGATGAAACCGGTTTTACGTGGATTGAGGCAAATGCGGCGCAGAAATCCATCTATGCCTATGAAAGGGGAAGCCAGGGACAACGTGTTATAGGCGTATTTAATTTCTCTGACAAAGCATATCGGAAACATCCGTTCTTATTAGCGATGCCGGCAACGCTTACCCTAATACTTCGCAGCGATGATGATATGAATGTTAAAACCACAAGATACAGTGATCAGGTCAGCGAAACAGTCCATGATACAATAAATAACGCGCATATGGTTAAAATTGATCTGCCCGCATTCTGTGGAAAGTTGTTTGTTTGCGGGTATAATAACAAACCGCCAGCAAAATGAGTGAAATGATACATCTTTGGCTGGTTTGGTTATGCAGGTGGACTAACAGTTTTCTTCTGATAAAATCGGAATGATAATCTGTAAGCCTGTCGGTACAGACAGCAAATATTTGGGACCCCGGTAAAAAAAATACCCGCATTTAAATGCAGGTATTTTTTTTATAGAAGATCAGGTTTTTACCAGGATCAATGGATCAACTTCAATACCATGCATTTTGATTTATTCAAACCTGTAAATTCGAGTTTGAAAGTGTACATGCCGGCCGGCAAGTCAAAGGGTGAAAATACTGCCGAATGTTTTCCGCTGAGCTGTGATTCGTTTACAAGTAAGCTCACCAGTTCGCCGATAGCATTATATACTTTTATTTTTACTGTCCCGTTTTCCGGAATGCTATATGTCAAAGTAGCATCATCGCTGAATGGGTTGGGATAGCCTGCAAATTCAAATCCTGCTTCGGCATCATTCCCCTGAACAAAGATTTTTGGCATCGTGAGGTAGGCATCTTCATTTATTTGGCCATATTGATTCGCGATCAAACCGGTACCGTTCAGGTTAAAATCAAGCTCTCCGAGGCCCGGATCACTGAGCGCAAGGAAGCCCAGCCTGACCAGTTCATCATTAGCAGCAATATCAAAATGATCTGTGGTGGCATATACTACTCTGATTATTCCCTGATCATCTGTCACCAACAAGTCATTATTTGCAGCAATGATCTCTTCCAGTGAAGGATTGATCTTTATTGCACCACCTTTTTTGCCGGTATTGGACATGGATGCGCTTACAAGTTTGTATTTATCACTGGGATAACTCAACTCCAGACCCACCGCGGCAAGTTCGTTCATTTTTGTGCTTATGCTTAACGGAACTTCAAAATATTCAGGATCGGTCATTATGATGGTT
>Ga0209098_1002797_pt1 | contig 15068 bp, 12 predicted proteins | sample AD_JPNHW1_MetaG_FD_184429 | JGI IMG/M metagenome (GOLD analysis project Ga0209098, IMG submission 184429) | Active sludge microbial communities of municipal wastewater-treating anaerobic digesters from Japan - AD_JPNHW1_MetaG (SPAdes) (version 2) | ecosystem: Engineered > Bioreactor > Anaerobic... | reverse complement strand
CTTCAGAGATCAAAGAGGGATTTATGTTTTTCCTCTTATGCAGCAAACGCCCAATGCATGAATTGTTGAATCCCAATCTAATCGATCAGTCCACAGTGTTTAAAAATCAATTCGATGGAATGACAGATCATTCTTTTAATTTCAATGATTATAAAACCACCAGAGAAGAACTTTTAAGAATGATAAAGGAATCATTAACACCTGAAGATAAAGAATTTCTACTGGCTTTCTCGAAAGGCGAGCCGGATTGGACAAATAAGGATTATAGCAGATATCCGGCGATAAGGTGGATGTTGATGAACATAAATATTTTAAAAATCCGAAATCCTTCGAAACATAAAGAACAGGTAGATGCTGTGAAGCGGGTTTTATCTTTGCTTTAAGGTTATAAAAAATCAGCCAACTCGTTTTCGCTCAGCAAAGGAATCGCATTTCGCAATTTACATTTTGCACTTGATCAGGCCCATCGCACTTCGCACTTCACAGTTCGCACTTGCCTAGAAAGGAGGATGGCCCTGTGTAGGAACCATCCTCTTGTGGGTATGAATGAAGTCGGGGAGTTATTGCTTCCTTTCGAACGTCAGGCGGATCAGATAGGTGCTGGTGAGATCTTTGGATTCATTTTTCAGATCGATATCCGAGAGTTTCTTTTTAACGTATTCCCCGATTTCAGGAGTAGATGAGAGGAATTTTTTGTAGGTAATAGATCCGTCGTCTTTGACCGTGAATGAGAACTCGACGATTCCGCTAAGATTTTCCTCGCGTGAAAAATCACGGGTCACTTTCTCCTTCACCTTCGAACGGAGAACATCGTTGACTTTGCTTTTGTTTGGAGCTCCGGAAAAGGCAAGGCCGGTTCCCAGCAAGCCCAGGATAAAGGTAAAAGCAACTACTTTACTTAATAATGAGGTTTTCATGATTTGATGATTAAAGGGTTTAAAATGATTGAAAAAAGGAAACCGGTTTCTTTTAATATGGATAAGACGATATGAAAGTCGCAGAGTTACAATAACTTTTATCTTATTTATCCAAACTGCATAAATAATCGATGAACACCGGAAAATGATCGTTGAAAGAAGACTTCCCCGGAAAAACAAGATCAGAAAAACCCGGTGAACTAAATTTTGGGGGCACTCCTGCAATCATGCATTTCGGACTTCACATTTCGCACATGTTCTGTGGGCACCTCGCAGAAAAGAAAAAGGCATATTAGAGAGAAACAACAAGTATCGCAGTGTTTTTAATAATTTATCAGGTTTCCAAAAAAAAATTTTCAAATTGTTAGGGTAAATAAATTTTTATAATTTTGACATCACTAGCGTTGCGTTGTTTTTAACTTTAGTTCCTTGAAAAGCTTGATAATTCTATGTTTGCTGAGATTTTAATCGAGCAACGATTTGAAAAGAGTTTTGTCGTCCTTTGTACAAAATACCCGGTATGAACCAAGGCAAGATGGTTTTTGCACAATTGATGGAGATCGCTAACTTTCACGTTTTCAAGTATTGTGTTAAAAGATATGATGGTGACTACAAAGCGAAAGAGTTTACTTGTTGGCGACAGTTCCTCTGCATGGCATTCGGTCAACTTACTCACAGGGAGAGCCTCAGCGACACGGCAATGAGTATTAGCAATAATGTCGATAAACTCTATCATCTAGGGATTGGTAGACCGTTTAATAAATCGACCATTTCACGAGCGAACGAAAGCAGGGATTGGAGGATTTTCCGTGATTTTGCACTCAAACTGATAGAAGAGGCTAAAGCATTATATGTTGACGATAACCAGCTCGATATTAAACTCAAAGGCAGAATTTTTGCGCTCGATGCCACAGTCGTTGATCTTTGTCTGGATGTATTTTGGTGGGCAAAGTTCAGAACAACCAAGGCTGCTGTTAAACTGCACACTTTGCTTGACCTTAAAACCGCTATCCCCGAGTACATTTTCATCACCGATGGTTCAGTTCATGATGTGAATGTTCTTGACGTTGTTTCATTGCCTGGAGGAAGCTATCTTGTCATGGACAAGGCCTATGTTGATTTTAGAAGACTTTGGCGACTTTCCAAAGAGAATATCAATTTCATAATAAGAGCAAAAGACAACATGAAATTCAAAGTGATTGACCGAGGTGTAACAGATAAGAAAACAGGCGTCATTTGCGATCAGGCCATAGAATTGACGAATCAGTCTAGTGCCGAAAAATACCCTGGTGAATTAAGACGAATTCGATACTTTGACAAAGAAACCGGTAATACATTGGTATTTATCACTAACAATTTCAAATTAACTGCGCTTAATGTTGCAGCATTATACAGATATCGCTGGGGTATTGAGACATTTTTCAAATGGATAAAACAGCATCTTAAAATTCAAACATTTTGGGGACATAGTGAAAACGCAGTAAGGACGCAGATTTGGATTGCAATTTCGACGTATGTGATTGTTGCAATCGCCAAGAAGAAGCTTAACTTGCCTTATTCATTGTACGAAATTCTGCAACAGATAAGCATTTCAGCATTTGAACGCACTCCATTAAAAAATCTTGTCGCAAAGAAGAATTATCAAGATGTCAAAGAACAATTTTGTAATCAGTTGATATTGTTTTAACTAAGACGCAACGCTAGTGAATTAATGTCAAAAATTCCGTCATCTGTTATCCGAAAAAAATATTTAAAGAAAATGCAATAGAATGAGCAGAACTATTGGTTGATAAAAAAAATTATTTATTTTTGACCGTTCTGATTTTTTTAACCTAAAAATACCATTATGCCAAGTATCAAATTTACGGACAATGAACTGGAATTCCTGCGCAATCATTATGAGCAGGAATTGGCTGATGCTGAAATGTACATTGCAGACATCCGCAAAATAATTTCGAAATTGGGGAAAGCGGAAGCGGAAAATCAGCAGGAAGCTCCGAAGAAAAAGCGGGGTCGTCCTGCCAAGGCGCTTACTGTCGTGAAAGAGGTTCAGCCGACAGAAACCACGGAAAAGAAAAAACGTGGCCGTAAGCCCGGCAGCAAAAATGCCAAAGCTGCGAAAAAGAAAGCGGCGAAAAAAGCAGCTGCTGAAAAGAAAGCGGTGGTTACCCGGAAGTCGTTGGTAGCTAAAAACACCGATTACGTCCCCAAGACGGTTGTTAAGAAAATCAAAGAAACAGAGGCGGTCCCCGTTACTGTTCCCGCAGAAACGCCGGAACAGTAAAATCAACCATGGAGGGTGGAAGGATCACTGCTGAAGGGCGGAAATTTTTTTCTCCGCCATTTTATGTTTCGTAATGAGGAGAGGCGCTCGATATAAGTTTTCAAGTGCCTTTCCTTTTTTTTCAGGTAGATGTCGGGGATGTTGATGAGGATGCCTGTCTCTTCCACATCTCCGAATCCGGCATTGATGGAAGTGCCGAAAGTACGCATGGTCGGGGAGAGGTTCATGTAAGCATTCACCAGGGGAGGGACATTCTCGTTGTATTTTCTGACTGTCTGAACCAGGATCCGGTAATTCTCTTCGTAGGTTGCCGCGGTGAAAACGTTGGCCAGGATCTCTTCCGATGTTTCGATCGACACGGGGAACAGGGGTCTCAGCAGGTTTTCGTGATCGGGGAAATACATCTGCAGGAAACGAAGGATGATATCGCGGGCGGTACGGTTGAATTGCGGGTACATGGTCATTTTTCCGAAGAAGAAATTCACGTCGGGATTATCGATGATCATGGCGCCGAGGCCGTCCCAGATGTTATCGAGCGAGTACATGCCTTTCCGGAAGTTATAGGTAGGTTGGTAATTCGGCTGTACAAAAGAGCGGCCGAGTTCAATCGATTCCGAAAGGTAGTCGCGCAGGAATCGCGGAGAGAATTCAAAGAGCTCGCCGGTAGCGGATTTCAGATTTCCATCTGCGTCAAAAGGCAGGTCTTTCCCGTGAATAAACCGGTAGCCTCCCACGATCTCCTTGGCTGCCGGGTCCCAGACGATCAATTGATGGAACGGCACCGCCATGGTGTCGAATTCGTCGATGTCCACCGAAAGACCGGTGCCGCCTCCGGCATCGCGGAAGGTGATCTCCCTCAACCGGCCCACTTCACGCATGAGGTTGGGCGAGTCATGAGCCGAGAAGAGATATATTTTATTGGCGCCGTTGTTCGTGTTACGAACAAATTTCTGGTCTGTGAGCTCCTCTTCAAGCAACTGGGGATCTACCGGTTCAATGATGGGTTCCATATCTGATTCAGCATAATCTGCAAAATTACAACCTTTCGGGGAAATCCGGTTTTATGGAGAGGGTGATTCCCATTTCCGGGAGTTTTTTAACTTTGTAACATGGAAATTATTTCACCGGGCGAAATAACCCAACACTTTATCGATATTGAAAAAGTCATTGCCTCGAAAAACGAACATCTGCTGAAGGTGCTCCCCGGCTTCATCATTCGATATTTAAAAAGAATCATTCATCAGGATGAGATCAATGCGTCCATCTATAATAACCGCGAGAAATTCGGACTGGATTTCATCGCTGCGATCCTGCAGGAGTATGATATCCGGCAGGAGGTGGTAGACGGGCGCAAAGACCGGACGAATCCGGAGGTCATCCCATCCACCGGCCGTCTGCTCATCGTCTCGAACCATCCGCTGGGAGGATTGGACGGGATGGCGCTGATGCACCGCGTCGGAGCCATACGCCCCGATATCGTCTTCCCCGTGAATGATCTGCTGATGAACGTCCCGGGACTGAAACCGCTTTTCATACCTATAAATAAACACGGGAAGAATACCGACAATATCCGGATCCTCGACGAGACATTCGCCTCCGGCAAAACGATCCTCTACTTCCCGGCCGGACTTGTTTCCAGGAAGCGCAAAGGCGTCATCCACGACCTGGAATGGAAAAAGACCTTCATCTCGAAGGCCCGCAAATTTCAACGGGATATTCTGCCGGTTTATGTGTCGGGCAGAAATTCAAACTTCTTCTACAACCTGGCCAACTGGCGCAGAAAGCTGGGTATCAACTTCAACATCGAGATGCTTTACCTGGTTGATGAGATGGTGAAGCAGAAAGGTAACGAGATCCGGCTTATTTTTGGCGACCCGATCCCGTACCGGACATTCGACCGTTCACGATCGGATGTAAGGTGGGCTGACTATGTATGTCAGATCGTGTATGATTTGGCAGATGCCGGAAAATCAGAATGATAGCCCTGCCTGACGGTGGCTGATTTGTTTTTTACTGACTGACCGATTACTTTTGCACACAATTAACAAAAACCTCATGAGTCTAAGAGTAAAAACCAATGAATTAAAGAAGCGGATGCAGGAAGCCTTCAAAGGTGGTGGTGAACAAGCCACAGAGAAGCAAAAAGCATCCGGGAAAATGACGGCCCGGGAACGTATCCTGGCCCTTCTTGACCCCGAGACTTTTCATGAGTATGATCTCTTTGTCAAACATGCCGGACAGGATTTCGACATGGACAAGAAGTATCTCCCCGGCGACGGCGTGATCACGGGTACCGGTACCATCAACGGATGGCCGGTGGCTATTTTCGCGCAGGACTTTACCGTAGCCGGTGGATCTCTTGGCTATATGCATGCCAAGAAGATCACGAAGATCATGGACCATGCTTTACAGATGAAGGTGCCCCTGATCGGGATCAACGATTCCGGTGGCGCACGTATTCAGGAAGGAGTGAACTCACTGGCCGGTTATGGCGAGATCTTCTTCCGTAACACACAGGCATCCGGGGTCATCCCCCAGATCTCTGTCATCCTTGGTCCTTGTGCCGGAGGCGCTGTGTACTCCCCCGCATTGACCGATTTTGTTTTTGTAGTGGATAAAATCTCCAAGATGTTCATCACCGGACCGGAAGTCATCAAAACGGTGCTGGGCGAGGAGATCAGCATGGAAGACCTCGGTGGCGCCAAGGTGCATGCCGAGATCACCGGTAATGCTCACTTCTACGCTGAAAGCGAACAGGAGTGCTTCGAACAGATCAAGAAGCTGGTCACCTTCATCCCGTGGAATAACGAGAAGAAAGCCGAACCCTTCGCGAAGAAAGCCCCCAAATCGAAACAGTATAAAATCGATAGTATCTTCCCCACCGACGCGATGCAGTCGTATGATGTACGTAGCATCATCCAGGCGCTGGTCGATGACTCCGATTTCTTTGAAGTGCAGCGGATGTGGGCCCGTAATATCGTTATCGGCTTTGCCCGTATCGACGGACAAACCGTCGGTTTTGTGGCGAACCAGCCGATGGTGCTGGCCGGGGTGCTCGATGTCGACTCGTCGGATAAGGCAGCCCGTTTCATCCGTTTCTGCGATGCCTTCAACATCCCGCTGGTGACCCTCGTCGACCTGCCCGGCTACCTGCCCGGCGTTGACCAGGAACACATGGGTGTGATCCGGCATGGAGCCAAGATCCTCTACGCTTACTCGGAAGCCACGGTACCCAAGCTGACTGTCATCCTCCGGAAAGCCTACGGCGGCGGTTATATCGCCATGTGCTCACACCACCTGCGCGCCGACTTTGTCTTTGCCTGGCCAACCGCCGAAATCGCGGTCATGGGCCCCGAAGGCGCCGCGAACATCATCTTCCGGAACGAGATCAAATCATCCGATAATCCCGAAGAAACCCGTAAGAAACTGATCGAAGAGTACCGGCAGAAGTTCGCTAACCCTTACGTGGCAGCTGCTTACGGTTATGTGGATGCCGTCATCGAACCGAATGAAACCCGCGATTTCCTGGTCCACTCTCTGTCATTGGCCCAGAATAAACGGGATGCACGACCGGTAAAAAAACACGGAGTTCCTCCTTTCTGATCAACAAACCCGAACCATGGAAGAAAACGAAACATTGGAGTTGCATGACTTCAATTATGAAGGGTTGATATTCAAGACGACGTATACCAAAAAGTTTGCCGAACGCAAACCATACGAGCCATACAACCCGAAGAAACTCACCGCTTTCATCCCCGGAACGATCCTGAAAGTGTATGTGAAAGAGAGAGAGAAGGTGAAAAAAGGAGACAAGCTCCTGGTCCTCCAGGCCATGAAGATGAATAATATCATCCTCGCCCCGCTGGACGGGAGTATTAAGAAAGTGTATGTCAAACAGGGAGAAGTAGTGGAGAAGAATCACCTGCTGGTGGAAATGAGATGAAACGGAACACGGCCGAGTTCTTTATCTCCTCCTCATCGGTAAGCGGTTGTCCCGAAACCGTTCTTCCTGAATTTGCCTTCATCGGACGCTCCAACGTCGGAAAGTCATCACTGATTAATATGCTGACCAGCCGGAAGGAGCTGGCCAAGACCTCATCCAATCCCGGAAAGACCAGGCTGATCAACCATTTCCTCATCGACGAGAAGTGGTTCCTGGTCGATCTGCCGGGTTATGGCTATGCCCGGATGTCGAAATCCGAACGGGAACGGCTGAAAAGGATGATCGATGGATATATCCTGCGCCGTCCCAACCTCGTCTGCACCTTTCTGCTGATCGACTCGAGACTGGAACCGCAAAATAACGATCTTGAATTCATGAAATGGATGGCTTCGCACGAAAAGCCCTTCATTCTGGTATTCACCAAGACCGATAAACTCTCGAAAACGGCGCTGAATAACAACATCGGCGTGTACAAGGCGGAACTGCTCAAGAAATGGGAGGATCTCCCGCTGCTCATTCTCACCTCTTCCGAGACCCGTAAAGGCCGTGAGGAATTGCTGGAGGCGATTGAAGGGATGATCGACGAGATCACTGAATAAAGGCGAAATGCCTGCCTGCCGGCAGGCAGGTAAAATGTGAAATGCGAGGAAAGGAATAGGGGTTTGGGGATTCCTTTCTGTAAGGACAGGCCATGGCCTGTCCCTTGAGTTTGGCAGTTAACTAGATAATTTTGTCAAGGTGATTAAAAAAAGCAGTTAGACTGTTGCTAATTGCTTTTTTTATAGTATATTTGTAACTAGTTATATGACTAGACACAAAAACACAGTTATGGGATTTCCAACAAAAATTCAGCTTATAAAGCGAGCAAAGAGCGAACAATGGTATATCAACTTCCCATCGGCCATTGCTCAGGCCATGGAGTTTGAACGTGGTGAGACCGTGGAATGGCTTATTGAAAACAAGCAGAAAATGGTTCTCAAACGAGATGAATCAGTACTGGAAGCAGATAAAAAAAAACGACTTCCGGAGCCTTAATTGAAGAATTTGAGGTTTTGCTAAATCAATGCCGTGAAGCGTTTAGTCAACAAAGTGCCTTCAAGACCGGACGTGATTTGGCTTTTGGGGCTCTAACCTGTCTTGGAAGACATACAGTAACCGGGATGTTGACAGCAAGTGGACAACAGTTCATGGATTGGTCATCGGCTTATCGTTTATTTAGCCGTCAGCGTGTAGATATGAGTATGATATTTGATATCGTCCGGGCAGAATTGTTAAAGGAATTATCCCCTGATCAAATGATTGTTGCTCACATGGATGATACGCTGTTGAAAAAAAACGGCAAACACGTGCCCGGAACAGCCTGGCGCCGAGATCCACTCGGGCCGCCGTTTCAGACTAATTTTATCTGGGGGCAACGCTTTCTGCAAATCTCCATGGCCTTGCCTGAACATCCCGGATGCGCCCGGTCCCGGGCTATCCCGGTAGACTTTTATCATTGCCCAACGGCAAAAAGACCTACTAAAACCGCTGATACGTCTACCTGGCAAGACTACAAAGAACAGCAGAAAATCTTGAAGTTAAGCAAACAAGGAAGTGATCGGCTGGAACATCTTCGCACTCATCTGGATCAGCAAGGAGAAAATGAAAAACAACTTCTTGTCAGTGTCGATGGCAGCTATACCAATGAACAAGTGCTAAAACACCTGCCTGACCGATTGACACTCATCGGTCGAATCAGAAAGGATACAAAACTCTATAACCCGGCCAAACAACAACCTGATCTGGGTCGAAAAAGGGTTTATGGCGAGAGGTTACCAACTCCGGAACAGGTCCGAATGTCCGACAAGTATCCCTGGGTCCCTGTCAAGGCTTGGGCTGCAGGCAAAGAGCATGTCTTTCACATCAAGGCAGTTCACCATTGCCTGTGGAGATCTGCCGGACAAAATATCATCATGCAGGTAGTGGTAATCAAACCGCTTGGCTATAGACTTACTAAAAAATCAAAAATATTATACCGTGAACCAGCTTATCTTATTTGTACTGACAATATGCTGGACATAGAAAAACTGCTCCAGGCTTATCTTTGGAGATGGGAAATCGAAGTCAACTTCCGGGAAGAAAAATCGATTCTGGGTTGCGGACAAGCTCAAGTAAGGCATCCAAATTCGGCACATAGTGTTCCGGCCTTTATCTCCGCCATCTATGCCATGCTTCATCTGGCAGCACACAGAGCTTTAAAATCGAACAGTGATCAGATATTACCCAGACCTAAGTGGTATCCTAAAAAAGAACAGGCAAGGCATTCAACCGGAGACCTGGTCAACAACTTAAAGGCTCAAGCCTGGTCCAAGTTTATTGGAATCAATTTCTCAGGCTTCGTGAACACCCAATTGAAATCACTAAGCCAGAGAAATGTCGCAAACCCCACTACTTCTGCATTGTTCTACCTTAGAAATTAGCCAAACTCAAGGGACAGGCCATGGCCTGTCCCTACCAATCATACCCGTGGATGCAACCGTAGGGACACGCCATGGCGTGTCCTTACCAGCGTTACGGTGTTTCTATTAAAAATTTCTTTCCCCTGGCCCCTTGACCAACTGCGAAGTGCGATATGGTTTCCTTACATTTTACATTTCACATTTTGCCTTTGCCCTATGACCAAAAAATCCCCGGGAAAATTTGGTATCTCGAAAATTCTTCCTACTTTTGCACTCCTTTTTAAATATTCTGATATACAATGGCAAATCACAAAAGCTCAGAGAAAAGAATCCGTACCACGGAGACAAAGAGAACATCCAACAGATATCATGGAAGAACGGTGCGCAATGCCGTAAAGAGTCTGAAAGAAAACAATGATATTGCTGAGGTGGAAAAGAAAATGCCTGTTGTTATCTCACAGGTTGACAAGCTGGCGAAAAAAGGCGTCATTCACAAAAACAAAGCTGCCAACCTGAAATCAAAAATGATGAGAAAAGCGAATGTCATGAAGGCAGCCGCTGCTCCCAAGACCGAGAATTAAGCGTGGTTTTCTAAATAGAAAAACGCCGGTACGGCTTTCCAGACGTATCGGCGTTTTTATTTTAATGGAAGATCACGACCGTGATTCCTGCTCCGCCGCTTTCCAGGCGTTCATCCTGTACTTTTTTGACTTCCCGCACCGATTTCAGGTAATCGCGGGTTACCTGGCGCAACACGCCGTTACCTTTGCCATGGAGGATGCGTACTTCGGGCAGGGAGAGGAGAATGGCGTCGTCGATGTAACGTTGCACCAGGGAATAGGCTTCCTCCACGCGTTTTCCCCGGATGTCGAGTGTCAGCTCAAACTGCAGCAGTTTGCGGTTCAGGTCGTCCATGTATGATTTATAGGGCGATGCCGGGGTAACCGGTGCCGTTGGGATGATCTTCTTCCGTGGCGGCGCTTCCGCGGGTTTTTGTTCCGGCGCTTTGGCAATGACGGTTTCTTTGAACTTCGTCAGTTCTTCGCGCACTTCTTTCGTCTTCTCTTTCTCCGCCTGGCTTTCCCTGATCTCGCGGATGGTCTTTTCGATCATCCGGTTGGATTCTTTCAGCAGCCTGGCCGCTTCAGCCTTTGCTTCCGCCAGGATGGTCTTTTTCGATGTTTCCAGCTCTTTGTTCAGGTTCTCGTATTTGGCGATGAGTTCACTCAGGAATTCATCGGCTACCCTGACGGCCGTGTTTTTCTTCGATACTTCCTGCCGTTCCACCTCGAGGTCCTGCAGCTGCCGGTGGAAGTCGAGTTGTCCCTGCCCGGTCTTCCCGGAGGCGGCCTTGAGCACTTGTTCGGGGAAACCGATGTTTTCGGCGATTTCGAACGCGAAGGAGCTGCCGGGGGCGCCGATCTGCAGCTTGTACAACGGCTTCATCTTCTTCGAGTCGAAGAGCATGGCGCCATTCACCACGCCGGGAATGCGTCCGGCGAGGAGTTTCAGGTTGGAGTAGTGGGTGGTCACGACGCCGAAAGCGCCGGTCTCAGTCATGGCTTCCAGCGAGGCTTCGGCGATGGCGCCGCCCAGCGACGGATCGGTGCCTGTCCCCATCTCGTCGATGAGGAAGAGAGACCGCTGGTGCAGGTGCTCGATGAAGTATTTGGTGTTGAGCAGCTTGGAGGTGTAGGTGCTCAGGTCGTTGTCGATGGATTGTTCATCGCCGATATCGATGAAGATATCTTCGAACAGGCAGATCTCCGAATCTTCTTTCAGGGGGAGGAGAAGACCGCACTGGACCATGTACTGCAGGAGTCCGACTGTCTTCAGGCAGATGGATTTGCCACCGGCGTTGGGGCCGGAGATGACGAGGATGCGGCTTTGACTGTCGAGGGTGATGTCGAGGGGTACCACCGTTTTTTTGAGGGGTTTATGTTTCAGGTAGAGCAGGGGGTGTACGGCCTGACGCCAGCTGAACCCGCTCCCGCCGGTGATGATGGGGAGCACGGCTCCTGTTTCATTGGCGAAGAGCGCCTTGGCACGGATGAAGTCGATGCGTCCCAGGAAGAGATAGGCTTGCAGCAGAGCGGGGTTCCAGGGGCGGATCTCATCGGCGAGGAGAGTGAGGATGCGGATGATCTCGCGGTGTTCGGCCAGCGCCAGCTCCCGCAGGTCGTTGTTCATCTCCAGCATCTCGGCCGGCTCCAGGTACACGGTGTGACCGGTGGCTGATTCGTCCCTCACGAAGCCGCTGATCTTGCGTTTGTGGGTGTTGATCATGGGGATGACGAGCTGCCCGTCGCGCACGGTCACCTCCGCGTCATCGGGGGTCCAGCCGCTGTCGCGGGCGGTGCGGAAGATCTGCATGACCCTTTTCTCGATGCGGGCCCTGGTCTTATCCATATCACGCCTGATCTCGCTCAGCTCTTTGGAGGCGGTGGAGCGCACCTGCGCTCTCTCATCGATCACGTTGAAGATATGCGTGGTGAGCACCCTGATGGTTCCCGGTATCTCCGGGACCCCTTCGAAATCGTTACGCAGCCGGTGCAGCGCCGGGTACCTTTCGCGGTTCTTCTCCAGGAACTGCAGGATGGCAGCGATGGTGATCAGTGAGAGACGGAGCTCCGAGAGCAGTTCCGGCTCAAGGTAGGTGCCGGGGATCCGGATTTGTTGGAGGGCAGGAGTGAGGTCGTAGTAATCCTGGGAGGGAAAATGCTCTTCGAAAAGGGTGATCTGACGGAACTCTTCCGTCTGTATCAGCCACTGTTCCACCTCTTCCCGGGCAGAGGAGAAATGAAGAAGCCCGGCTTCCGTCTTCCCCGGTTCGGAGAGACAGAAACCCGTAACCATCCTGCGGATGATATCAAACCCTGTTTTTATTTCAAAGTCAGCCGGATAGACCATTGAGCTTGCCTTTTCGCAAAGGTAAGGAATTTCGGCTCATCCCACCGCGGGAAACGAGCTGTTTGAACGGTTCTAAATAGGGCGGAAATCTTCGCTTTTCTCACCGGAAATTTGTAACTTTGTGTCCGATAACGATATTATAGAAATCATATCTGTTGATTAATAATCAATGTCTTATAATCCGTCAATTTAAATTTTTAAAAATTGTATCATGACAAAAGGTAAGAATTATCTGACTTGTGACGGTAACCAGGCTGCAGCTCATATTGCGTATATGTTCAGTGAGGTGGCGGCTATTTTCCCGATCACTCCCTCGTCGAACATGGCTGAAAATGTGGATGAATGGGCAGCTCATGGCCGCAAAAACATTTTCGGAGACGAAGTGAAGGTAGCCGAGATGCAGTCGGAAGCAGGCGCTGCCGGAGCCGTACACGGTTCATTGCAGGCCGGTGTTTTAACGACCACTTTTACGGCATCGCAGGGGCTTCTTCTGATGATCCCCAATATGTACAAGATCGCCGGCGAGCTTCTTCCCGCCGTTTTCCATGTCAGCGCACGTACGGTTGCTGCTCATGCTCTTTCCATTTTCGGTGATCATTCCGATGTTTACGGCACTCGTCAAACCGGTTTTGCCATGCTCGCTTCCGGGAGTGTTCAGGAGATCATGGACCTGGCCGGTATTGCTCACCTGACCGCTATCAAATCACGGGTTCCCTTCCTCCATTTCTTCGATGGCTTCCGTTCTTCCCATGAGATCCAGAAGATCGAGGCTTTCACGAACGAAGACATGGCCAAGCTCCTCGACTACAAAGCTCTGCAGGAATTCCGCGAACGCGCCCTTAACCCCGAACACCCGGTGATCCGCGGCACTGCCCAGAATCCCGATATCTTCTTCCAGGCGAAAGAATCCGTCAACCGCTTCTATGATCCCATCCCCGACATGGTGGAAGGATACATGGACGAGATCTTCAAGATGACCGGCCGTCGCTATCATCCGTTTGATTATTACGGAGCGCCGGATGCCGAAAACATCATCATCGCCATGGGCTCGGTCACCGAAGCTACCCGCGAAGTGATCGATCACCTCACCGCAAAAGGCGAAAAGGTAGGCCTCATCGCTGTTCACCTGTATCGTCCTTTCTCGGCAAAATACTTCTTCAACGTTCTTCCTTCCACGGTGAAACGCATTACCGTCCTCGACCGTACGAAAGAAACCGGAGCCAATGCAGACCCGCTGTACATGGATATCCGCGACCTGTTCTTTGATCGCAAAGACCGTCCGATGATCATCGCAGGAAGATACGGCCTGAGTTCCAAAGATACTACCCCGGCTCAGATCATCTCCGTATACGAAAACCTGAAGCTGGATGAACCGAAAGACCACTTTACCATCGGTATCGTGGATGATGTCACGTTCCACTCACTGCCCGTCCTTCCCGAGATCAGCATCGAACCGAAAGGCACTTTCGCAGCGACCTTCTGGGGCATCGGATCCGACGGTACGGTAGGAGCCAACAAGAACTCCATCAAGATCATCGGCGACAACACCGAAAAATATGCACAGGCTTATTTCTTCTATGACTCCAAGAAGTCGGGCGGCGTCACCGTGTCGCACCTCCGCTTCGGAGATAAGCCCATCCGCTCCACTTACCTGGTCAACACCCCCGATTTCGTGGCTTGCCACGTGCCGGCGTACCTCGAAAAGTACAACATGCTGAAGGGGCTGAAAAAAGGTGGTACGTTCCTGCTCAACTCCATCTGGGATGCAGAAGAAACGAAGAAACACCTGCCCGATAGGGTGAAGAAATACATGGCCGAAAACCAGATCAACTTCTACATCATCAACGCAACGGTGATCGCCGAAGAGATCGGACTGGGCAACCGTACCAACTCCATCATGCAGTCGGCCTTCTTCCGTCTGGCTAACATCATCCCTGCCGAACTCGCGGTGGAAAAGATGAAGAAAGCTATTGCCAAGACATACGGGAGAAAGGGAGAAGATGTGGTGAACATGAACTACGCGGCTATCGATCGTGGCGGCGAAGTGGAAAAAGTAGAGGTGCCTGCAGAATGGGCTTCTCTCGAGATCAAGGCTGTCGAAACCCACGCCAGCAAAGATCCGTTCATCTCACAGATCTTCGAACCGGTGAACGACTTCCACGGTGACGATGTCCCCGTGAGCGCTTTCGTCGGCCGTGAAGACGGGACCTTCCCCTGTGGCACCACCCAGCTCGAGAAACGCGGTGTGGCCGTGAACGTCCCCGAATGGATCCCCGCCAACTGTATCCAATGTAACCAGTGCTCGCTGTCGTGCCCGCATGCAGCGATCCGTCCGTTCCTCCTCGATGCTACGGAAAAGCAACAAGCTCCTGCCGGCATGGAGACCCTGAACGCTATCGGCAAAGAATTTGCCGGTCTGCAGTTCCGGATCCAGGTCAGCGCCATGGACTGCACCGGCTGCGGCGTTTGCGCCGACATCTGCCCGGCTAAGACCAAAGCACTGGAGATGAAACCGCTGGATACACAACTTGCACAGGTCCAGAACTGGGATTATGTGTCAGAACATGTGGCGTGTA